>SDBV01002204.1_pt1 | contig 29165 bp, 85 predicted proteins | sample 2277081 | NCBI WGS metagenome assembly SDBV01 (sample SAMN10402039, study PRJNA504765) | marine sediment metagenome | isolation source: marine sediment core GS10_PC15, 223 cmbsf | place: Arctic Ocean: Southern Knipovich Ridge | collected 2010
TAATTATATAGCAGGGTCATCTGATTGGAACTAGCCAATGGGCTCCGTTTTTTGAGACGTTTGTCTCTTGCTTTTTGAAGCTTTATGCTGGCTGAATTCTTATGGGACAAATGATACAGTGCTATATTTTTGATAGCTCAGACGGGACGATTGATACAGTGCCGTCTTTCAACGGGACATTTGGTACGTCCCACCTCCTTTTGGTACTGGTCGTACCTGCTCCTCAGCCTCCTCTTACGAAACCGATCGGACCAAAAGCGGTCGTCGATTCGTCTTTGGTAAGTGACTTGAATCTTTCGATGGCGTCGTTGTACTTGTTCCGTGGAACCCGTAACATCTCGATCGCCGCTTTTCTTGCGTCGGTGAACGTTCCATACCAATTCCCGGTAGCGTCACCCTCGAATGCTTCACGAATGAAGGTATCGGGGCCAGTATACACGACCTCGAAACCTTTTTTTTGCTCGACTTGTGTCATGAGCGTTCACTTATTCCTTTTCTCGTGCTCTCCCCATGCTGCTAGAGCTAACGCAATTCCAGCAAGAATGGACAACCATACGTAGGATGCCGTGTCCATACCTGTTCCCCTATCTTAGACAGTCGCTTGAGCGTTCACTGCCTTTGATTCGGGTTTAGGTTGAACGTTGTGCTCACCCCGGGCACAGAACTCGCATAAGTTTGTCCTGCTTGTGGTGGTGTGTTTGCACGATCCATTACAGCTAATGCATTCACAGGGAATGGCTTCTAGCTCTGATGAGAACATAACCATCTTGATACCTTCTTTCTACAAGGCTCTGTTTGCTTCTTGTGACAAATAGCCACACCGCCGAACGTGAACTCAGTTCTGTGTACCTCGTAAGTACTGGTGTTTGTTATTCACGTTCGATCGTGTGCCGATTTACCTTCACTCGTTAGTAGCTATATCCACTAAGGATTTTAGGCGGCCCGTTTCATAACACACCTCCTTATTTTCTTCTTCTGAAGTAATCCGTATTCATTACTCTCCCCCTATTGCTGCCATTTGATCTTCTGGTTGATGATAACAACACTGACACGGATCAAATAGTTCAGGTTGATCAAAATCACCAGTCCCAACTACTTGTGCACAATTACCCCCAAGATCATTCTTCATTAGATCGTGACCACAATATTGACATCTAATCATCATGAATGTATTCATAACTTAGTCTTTTTGATGTTGATCAGTAAGGCCGCAAGGCCAAACACAACAAGAAATAAAAGGAACTTGATGACGTCCATTTAGGAAATCTCTGAAGTTACTAATGTTGGAACAGTATCTCGACCGAGGAGGGTTTCTACAACTTTGACAATATCATCTCGAAGCATTTCTATATAGTCCTCCCCTCCTGCAGGTATTTTGATGTTGATAGTTATGGTGTTTGTCATCATGATTCTTTCTTTTTTCTTGGGTGGTGAAAAGGGTTGAGGAGTAGCCGAATATAAAAGTTGTCACAAGGTCTGCAAAGTTGTTGCCCTTTTGGATGTGACTTAGTTACTGCCACGTTAGGGCAAACATGTTTACATTGTATCTTCTGCCTTCCTAATTTTGCCCTTCTTCCCTCGGTCAAAATGGCCTACGTAGCCACTGGACTGTTCTTCTAAGGTGTCAAAATCGGGAGAAGTAAATACCCATTCAGGCATATGAATACTCCACCTTTGTCCGATTTCATCATACCCTTCTACAATTTTATTTCCACTCCCATCTGTGGAAAGTTTTCCTCCATCAAGCAAGAATCCTTCTCCTTCATGATTGATGGGAGTTACTTGGATACTCATTGCTCTGTTCCTCTTTTCCATGGGGGTAGTGCCCTGTGTAAATTACTGTCTGTCCGAAATTGTCTTCCTCATCTCCATCCCAGGAAGAAGGATTTCCCCATTGGGCATGGGAATGAAATGCTACATCTGCAATTATCGCATTGGTCAAATGCCAGAGTGCATTAGGGTTCATTTTTGACTCGAAGTATTTTTTCCAGCCGGAAACTTCGTTTTCAGGTATGGAAAGCTTAGCTAATACGTAAATGTCTCTACGTGTCACTTTTGTGGGGCTATCTTGTTTCATGGTGTCTCTTGCTTTCCTAATTTTGCCCGATTCTTTTCTGCCTCAACGTGAACATCGATAATTTGGTCGCCGTACACTAATGAACCCCAGTATCGAGTTTGTCCTGGGTATACTGGTTGTGGAGTTCCTGGAATCCAATATTCATAAAGATGCTCAATCTTATGGCACTTTACACACTCTCGACCAATTTCATAGATGAAGGGCCCTCCAGCAAATTCAGCTGCATCTTCCTCAACTTCTTGGGGCTCCCAATAATGTTCGCATGTGAATAAGGGTTTCATACGGGTTGTTCTTTGTAAAGGCTAATACGTTCAGGAGAAATATCCCCTTGGACATATCGTGCATACCAGTTGTCGTTATCCTCAGGACCTGGTATAGGCCATCTTCCTGGGAGTCCTGCCATATCAATAGCTAAAACTGTGCCAAAAGATTCTGCATCTTCAGGAGTGCGAGTAAACCAAATACATCCTGGAGCGAAACCATCTCTACAACAACGGGAAAAAGATTCCTTTAGTCCCTCTCGGAGGACAGCCTCAGGTTCTCTTGTGCCGTGGTAAACTATCATGGCATGTCTCTCAGTGCGAGGGTTTCCAATCCTTTGAGAACTAGAAAATCTGTTATGTCGCTGATGTTCCGCTGGCATTGTCGTGGAGAGTTGCATAGAATTTTTCCAGTGAGGTTCACTGATTTTTCTACAGATATTTCGTAGTCACACACAGAACAGGTTACTAGGTCGTTCATCCTACACGTTCCTTCGCCAGCCTAAGTGCTGCGCGTGCTAGTTTTGTGTCGCAATTGTCAAGACATCCGACATCATCGGGCGCAAGAACATTTTTGCTTCTATATTGATAACAGGTCGGGCAACAGACTCGACTTTCCAAGTTGGTCGTTAGTCGTTCTAGTGCGACTACCAGGCTATCGTGGGCGTTGACGGCGGTGACTATGAGTTCGGCGTGCTTGACCAGAACAGCGGTGCCAAGTTCCTCGTTCATGTAGGCAATGATTTGGTCTATGTCGGGTGCGCCACCGTCAGTTGTATCTATATAGATGATTCCTGGTTCATAGTCGTCGTCCTCGTGCGGGTAGTACGGCTCTGCGTAGTCCCACTTCGGCCTCGCCGTCGCTTCGTTCTGCATGTTTTGCAATTCAATGTCGGCTGCTTTCGCCTCAATTATAGGTTCATCAACGTCGGGTAGTTGGTCAAAATCGTTATTCATCATGTACTCAATTTTGGTAAACCAAGTTTTTGGTAGAGAGCTAAAGCTGTCAGACGTTCGGCATCCTCCAGTTTGAAGATGCCCCCCTTTATATTTATTGTAAGAAGAGCGTCTAACCCTAACTTGAGCAGTTCAACTTCTTTCTTACTAAACATGTTTATGACGCATCCTTGAAGTAGACTCCGAGGTCGTGCTTGATCGTGTTGAGGATCTAATCCCTAACTTTTTGCTCTTCAGCGTGCGCAACATTGTACTGCCACTTAGCCCAGTTTTCTAAAGTGAGTAACCATTCTATCCTGGTCTTGTTGCGAGGGCTAACCCACTTGAAAAACTCTTCGAGGGATTCCTTGAACTGTTCTTGAGTTATCTTGGCTGCTGTCATCCTGGTTTCTCTTTCATATAACGTAGTTGAACATAGCCCTTGTGGGTAATTGAACTACCCGATGCACTACCTTTTTCAAGCCAAATTTCCTCACCGAAAATCTTCGCTCTAATTGGCTCATCATCATCAAAGTTTAGAAGTGGCTTACGGCGAGGTAACGGAATTCGAAGCGTTCTTTGTTTGAAGCTGAGTTTGGGCGTTTTGAAATAGAGGTAGAGAGCGTTCATCTAGGTATCTCCTATACGATGCGGTCGGTACAGCAATTTTCAATGTCGCGCAATAGTTCGGATGGTCCATCTTCACTAATGACTAAGGTATGTGACTCCTCGCACATTGGACCGTAGCCCATTGGTGGAAGACTCATATCGTGGCAGGAACATTCACAAGGTCCCTCACTGTCAGGATATTGTGTCCATGTTCCGCTACATTCTTCATATTGAGCTGGACTACTTCCACGCATGGTAGTGTTAGGAGGTAGAACAAAGCCAATGTGTCGGGGGCCTAAATAACTAGTTGGGCCTGTACCAGTACATGCTCTGGTCAAATGGTCGTTAGAGGGGTTGTATGGCCAATTCATGACCTTATACTCCTCCTGCGAAGTAAACTCCGAGGTCGTGCTTGATCGTGTCGAGGATCTGATCGCGGTCTTCAAGATCTTGTTCATGAAGGACGTTCATCTCTTCGATGGTCTCGGGTAATTCGGATGTAACTTTGTATTGCCCCTTGACAACACCTTGGTCATCCGATATGGTAATATTGAGAATCACGACTTTCGCTCAAAAGGTTCCAAGGCAGATAGTACATCGGTGATCTCAGGAGTCTCATCCCCCATAACATGGCGATACTCGTTCATGAGTATACGTGTTACTTTAGCTAGGGTCTTGGCTGGTTGAAAGTTGACTCCATCAGGATCTCTACTAATAAGAATGGACTGCTTCATTCCATCGATCTCCGCTTGGACATCTTTGAGGGTATGTGTTGCTAAAGCCTCAACTGCCGCATCATCGTTTGTTGGATGGGCGGTCTCAACTATGGCTTCCAAATTTTGGAGGTGTCGGACTATATTCCAAGCACTCCCAATTGTGATGTTGACTAGCATGGTCAATTCCTTGTGCGCTGCGTGATTCCTACGTTCTATATAATTATATAGCAAAGAACGTTCAAAAGCAACTCCAGTTTGGTATAGGTAACCACCCCGGATACTTATGGAGTGTCTTTTTGTATTTTACATCCAAAAGAGTCTGAATGGAAGGGATGTTCAAAGATGTCATACTCTACAGGTCCATAGATAACCTCACGGCACCTAGTACATACTTCACCCATAATAAATTATCTCCTTAGCTTTTGGAGTTCCTTATTCATTTCGTCCGACCAAAATTCCTCTGTTTGGAATTCGTGATCGAACTTACCTTCTTTGTGTCCATTGAGGGTACCATTACAGAAACGGCCTTGAGGCCCTTGACAGTGTCCACAGTCATGCCAATAAACAGAGGTAATGAGTTTGCATCGTTGAGGGTTTACTTCTTCTTTGCAGCTGGGACATATATTTTCAAGGTGAATTACTTCATCTTGAGTAGCCATACCAATCAAAGGAATAAGGTAAACAGTTGATTTCATATTGATAAATGTTACCCCACAAAGAGCATGCCCGGGTTGAGCCGCTGCTACATGGATTCGTTTGGTTGAGAGTTCACGTAGAGTAATGTACATGTTATACTTTCGTCCTAATACACTGTCGGCACGCTGTTGGCTGATCGCATATGACGTGACCAAACAAACGACCGCAATCGCAGCGATGATAGTGTCGCCCACCTTTCAAGGTCATCCATTTTATTATGGGTAGCATAGTTATCTCACAAATATGTGTTTGCAACTGCAGTAGTCTTTTCCAAGGCAGTTCTCACAGTTTCCAATTACACATGCCGGGCAGTCTTTTTTTGAAGGTTTCATACTGGTTCTTCTGTCATGAGATGATGTATTTGAGTTGTTGCATGGTCCATATGAACTAAGGCGTACATACCTCTATTAGTTACTTCCATACTTGTGCCTCGGGTAAATAATTTGAACCCAAGACCTCTTTCAAGGCGCTGAATCATTCGAGTTAGACCTGGTTGAGATATACCAAGGTTTTCAGCCGCTTTTGTGACAGATCCTTGTTCTGATACTTCGAGAGCAGCTCTCATATCGCGATAGTTGAAAGAGGGCATGTCTTCAAAAGCTGGCATGCGTTTATTGAGTGTCATTTTGTTTCCTTTTCCCCAAATCTACTTGTAATCGAGAATCGTCTGGATTTGTACCTTTAGGTACACACCACCACTCTCCTTCAGCAAAGACATGTTCTTTGTCAGCTTGCTCATCACAAGGTGTTCTAGAGGCTTCCATTAGTTTTGTTCACAATCCGCCTTGTGTGTAGGTTCAAGTTGTTCGACCCGTTGAATACGTTCTTTTGAATACATAGGATCGTCTTCGTTCTTGGCTATGGTAAGCAATTTCTGCCAACCAATGTGTCTCCCTTGAAATTTGCAAGTACAACGTTCATTCTGATCCCCCACATTCAACTCCTTTGTCCTTAGCCATAAAGTCATGAGCTTGCTTCATTTGTGGGTTAGATATCATCTTGTCTGAAAGAAGATTTATGTCATGAAAGTAACTATGAACCCACATTTTTGCTTGAGGCAAAATAGATGCCCACCACTCATCACAGTTTTCAAATTTTGTATTCAGAGTCATGCTTGCAGTTCTGCCTTTAGAGTTTCCAGAAATTCTTCAAGAGACACTATGACTTCAGGTTCGAGAAATATGGTATTGGTTGGACCATATCCATTTTCAGTGGTTAGAGTGATTCCATAGCCTGGAAAGTCTACATAAACAGAGTCACCTAAATATGTTTTATCTGGCAAGTGTCAAACCTCCTATAGGGAGAGCTACTGTGAAAGAGCATTGGAAGCACTTGAGAGTCTTGTTGTGATATTCATCAATACTGACTTCTATGTCCCCTTTACATCTAGGGCATGCTTTGAAATAAATTGTGATCATAGTTCTACCACCGAAAGTGAGGATAATATGTCTGCTTGAAATTGAAATCCTCGACCAATGAATGTTTCCCTCTGTACATCAAGAGTCCGAACGATTGCTTCGGCAATATCAAAAGTAGAGACTCCATTAGTCCAAGGAAGGGCTCCTTTAGTAATAATTGGCCCTTTATATCCCGGCCAATTAGAAGGAGCTGTCTGTACGAATTCTTGTTCTGAAAACACGATGTCGAAGGGCGCACCCAAGCTATCGGCAGCCTCCTTAGTAATAATCTTGTGCGATCCAATATCTTGGAGTTGACGAAGAGCTTCTGATTGAGTGAGATTACACACTGTAGGCAATGCTTTCTCCATCAAATGGAACTATATGAGTTTGGGTTATTATGGCGATATTGTTCATCCCACGAGCTTTGATCCAAGCGCCATATAAGATATCGGATCCCTGGCACATTGATGGCATACGATTGGTTAGAAGCATTCCAATGCCAAAAAGGCCTTCAAGGGTTATATCTCCTCCTCCTGAGACCACGCCAAAAATGGCGCGCTTCCAATCATCTTGAAAACAGTATTCCAAAATTGTTCCAGGATCTTCTCCATAGAGAAAATACATCCCAATTCGCATGAGGACATCGGGTTCGATATATTCTCTGTCTTCTGGCGATTTGTAGCTGTCGGGAACGTCCAAAGACCATTTTACAATATCAATTTGAGTCATTAGGTATACCTTGCCATTATTGAATCAAATTCAGGGTTACCAGACATACCTTGATAAGCCATCCAGTCTTCTACTATTTCAAGTGAACCATTACAAGGGCTGGGAGTACGATTGTGAATCAGAAGAGTGATTCCTCTAAGGGATCCAAGGTAATTATCATCTGCATGAATAATTGCTTGCTTGTGTTGGTTGGTTAGTACGAAGTAAAGTATGCGTCCAGGTTCTATCCCAAATAATACATACTCTCCAATGAGATTGAGAAATTCAGAGCTGACAAATTCATTATCTCCAGGACTCTTATAGGAGTCTGGAAGATCTTGAATCCATGCTTCGATTTTTTCAGTTTGTGTTCGAGTCATTTTACACTTCTCCAAAAGCTTCAACAAGGGTTTCGATAGTACTCCCAGCGATACCCGGATTTTTGCTTTCTCGGTTTCCTGCAACGTTCAGTATTTCGATATTGTTGATTTCGACAAACCGTTTGAGAACCCTAACATTTGGATTCACGATATATGGTTTGCCAAGAGCTTTACAGAAGCGAATGGTTAGTTTTGATCCTGCAGAGCTCATACGTCCGAAGAGGACAGTGCCGTCTGAGTCTTCAACATTCCGTTTTGTACGTTTTGGGTATATTGCTCTGTCATAAGGACCCATAACTAATCCGAAATGACTTTCAAGTTCGAGAAATGGACCTTCATCAGTCATCCAGTTGTAAGGGGCTGTTCCACCCGTTTCAAGTAGAAGTTTTTTTCCTGCAACAAGACCTCCCTGGTCTGCTCCAGTTTGGCCTCCTGAGATTATTTTCCTAAGCGGCATTTGAGCACTCCGTTTCGTGTACATTGAGAGCATCTACTAGAGCTGATAAGGTTTCATCTGTTATGTCATATTTGAAAACCATATCACACATTGGTTGGTCCATAAGACATAGAACGGGAATACCGCTCTCTCCGACGATAATAGAAAATGGAGTATTCATTATGTTCTCCCGGGGCATGTAGCACATATGTGATGTTTATGTAGTTGTTCTATCTCTAGGCGCAATGTTCGAGCTATTTCTCGGTTTGAGTCAGCTCTGTTTCGTTGTCTAACAATTTCTCTGCTCTGTTTACGAACAACTTTTTGGAGAGAATTGTCTTTGTTAGCTTCAGTTTCACCGATTCTAATATCAGTAAGCCATTTGTTGATTACGTCTTTATGTTTGTGATTTTTGGGATCAGCAAGTTCGGCTTCCAACCAAGGAATAATTGCTGGATCATAAGAAGGAGAAAAGAGACTTTCAGATTGTGCTGTCATGATCGTTTTGTCCATCTTCTCCACTGAGAGCCATACTGCTTTGCCCTCTGCATATTGGAGATTCCAAAAATACGGATTTTGAAGGGCCAATTCCAACGGACCATATATTTACCGAGACCAAGGATACCGCTACTAGAACCTAGAGTAAGACCGAACTCTAAACCCCAGCCTCCATTGAACCCATATTTTTCGAATTTCATTACACTGACTCTTCGACTGGTGTAGTAGTGAGAGCTGTTAGGTGACGTTGTTCGTTACGCATATCACATGCTGCTTGTGCATCTGTCTCAGATGAGAATAGGTCGTCTTCCTGCCACACTTTGTGAGAGTTCAACCTGTCGGGGGTTAGAGCATAAGTAACTCCATTACGTTGAAAGGGTTTATGATCTCTGTCATTATTCTCTTCCCACGTCACGCTCAACTGGATAATCGTTTCAGGGGGTAGTACAACCCAATCGGTGTTCACCTCGATTATGATAGGTCTATGATTATTGTCATCCTCTCGCTTGACAGGACAATTGATTTGTACTTTCCCATATTTTGGGACATCAACCTCGATAGACCCAAATCTTTCACCATTACATACTTCACAAGCAGGGGATGTAGTAGGTTTTTGTTGTTGTTTGATAGGAAACACATTCATGTTACCTACATTGTACTTGGTTGTTATTTGCATTTTTACACCACCGTATTGACTTGAATTATGGGATTGGAAATATACATTTCGCCTTCGCCTTCACAAGACCGACAGATTACTTTTACTTGGGTAGTTAGTTTTTGTGGAATATATCCTAAGCCAACACAAAATTTGCAAGCCCGAACTCTAATATCCCACCAAGGTTGAAAATCTCCCGTACCTTTACAACGTTCACAATGGTGAGATAGATCTGTAGTTGTTCTAGGTACGAAGTGAAATCCTTTACCTTCACATGTTAGACATTTAGGCATTGGAGGAGAAAATCCTCGACCTAAGGTGGAAGGATGACGACCTTCTATAAAATCGTCGTATAAACGTTCATTCTGTCCGTGCTCTTGAACTGCTGGCTTTAGAGCTGTATATGCGTCCTGAACTTGTTGAAACATAAGACGATCCCCTCCTTTATCCGGATGATGGATCTTTACAAGTTCACGACGTCTAGCATCGAGTTTTTCCAGTGTTGGAGGGTAATCTAATTGCATAACTCGAATGCAGAGTCGTCGAAGATCTTCAGCTGTATGGAATTTAGTCACGTTTTTAGTGGTTCTCGTTTAGCCCCAGAGCCCTTGCAGATTTTGTCTGATTTGAAATTGTCAAAGTGTGATATCAATGTATTGTTATTTTTGACTGAGATAAATCTTCCACACTCAATACAAAGACTGATTCTACCTTCTCGTTTTATAGTCATGATAATTATGAAATTGATGAGGGCCGGATTCTCACCGACCGAGTGCGGGCACGTGTGTATTGGAACTGACAGCGATTCCCTAACCTACTAGCGGTTGCTGCACCTTTCAGTTAGTGAGGAATTGAACCCCATCACCTATCACCCTAGACTTGCTAAGCGCGCCCCTACGCGACGGGGCCGCCTCATCTTCCTACGAAAGGATTGTTATTGTAACTTCCTTTATTTCATGAGTGTCTTTGAAAACTTGATAGCAAATAGGGCAAAGTTCTGAAGGACCAAAACCTGTAAGAATGGAATCAACTTTGCACTCTGAAACGGTTCTAATTAGTTGCTCAAAGGCATCATCAACCTTTTGAGTGTATCCCCTCGGAGTTATGTATGAAAACATGTTATGTGAGAGTACCTTTCTGGAGGAGCCCATTCTGGTCGATAACGAGAAGCCCTTCGTAGACAGCGGCCGCTACTGCAAGAGGCTGTTCAAAGAGTTCAGGACACATGGCTTCCTTACCTACAGCATCTTTTGCATGTTTGACTGTGTCCTCATGAACTTCGATAGTAGCACATCCGCAAGTTGGGTAAGTCATGATAGGTCCTTGAAAATTCGCGGCCACTCTTTCGGCATTTTTGGAGTGCTCAATCGAGTATCACAGCGCGAGCATCCGCAGGGGTCTACAATACCGAGGATAAGTAGTAATGTCGTCAAAGCTCGGTCGATACGATGAGCAGCCCAACCGGCTATGATTCCAAACTCAACAACCCATGAGGTAGTCCAGTCGAATTCAGTACCTAGATCGCCACTTGGCTGCCATGTTTGTATAGCTGCTTCTACAACTTGTCGTTCGTTCATCATCACCGTAATTCAACACTCCATCGGTTAGTGGCGTCAGTTCGCACTCTGAGAATGTATTCTCCTAGATCAGGGTTGATTGAAATACTTCCAAAGACAGGACCTTGACGAATGTGATCTTCGTACAATATCTGATCAGGAACAGTGTTGAAAGCACTAAGAAGTTCGACTGTGAAGTAGGAGGCTCCAAGGTGTTGGAAAGCTAGTTGTCCATTTCCTTTCAAGATAATGTCTTGACTAAAAGCTTGTCCAGTACCTTCCATAGTGTAGTTACCATCTGTATCTCTTCCATATTGATTACCTTGAGATAGATTTAGATGCCACTGGAACCTGGTAACATCAATCGCTCTGTTGATAACACTACCAGTCGTTATGTACCAACGAGTACCATCTGCAGGTATGATGAAATTAGTTGCACGTCCAAGTCTTCCTCCACCACCTACACGATAGATGAAAGTACTATCAAACGGTGCTGTACCTTCAAAGATAGTAACAAGCCCACCATTGACACCTCCAAATTGAATAGTGATGTCTCCAGGTTGAATAGTATCGAATCTGACCTGAATAAGACTGCCCGCACGGAAGTTCATACCTCCAATAAGGACAGGACCATTACCTGTTCGCGTTTGTATATTAGGCGGTCTAACAGTCGGTACAGGTGTTGGTGTTACTGTCGGAACTGGTGTACTAGTTGGAATCGGAGTCGCAGTGGGTGTTGCAGTTGGTACTGGAGTAGATGTTGCGGTAACTACTACAGTTACAATAACAGGGACTTGAGTAGGTAATAATCCAGGATGCACCGTGCTTGTAGGTTCTGGTCCAGGTTCAGATGTAGATTCTATAGTTGGGATTACTTCAGGAAGAAGTGTCGGAACAACTATAGGAGTTGGAGTTGAAACTGGAACCTGAGTATCTATAGGAATAGCTGTTGGAAGGATAATAGGTGTTGGAGGAACTACAGGAACTACAGGAGTAGGAGTCCATATTGGAGTAGATATTGGAAAAGGAATTCTCGTAGACGTTGGAGACAATGTAGGAGCTGTAGTAGGTGCTTCATAAGCCCCTTCACAAGCAGTCAATAAGACCATAAGCAGGCCAATAAGAAAGAAAGATTTGTTGTTTATGCGAATCATGATTATTTGTACGCCTCCAAAATAGTTTCCACGCTATGTGCTTCATGACATAGTTGGTGTCCCAGTCGTTTTAGAGTTATGACATATCCCTCAGGTACTTCAAACTGACGACTACAGCGTGTAGACCTGCATCTCTCTTTGTCCGCGATTCTTCGGGAGGAAGTGTTGACAAGGTATACTCATCATACATACAAGCTCCAAGCATCCACATAATACCTGAAACACTGAACACCACTCCATAAATAACGACTGTGTCATCTCGAGTAGGAACATTGTCCTGATAGACCCAAAATTCCTTTTTAGGCCCATCAAAACTAGTGGGTATGCCTTTATCAAGGATATATCTAACGTGTGTCATAATCCCACCGTCATAACATCTGCGTCGTGTACAGCAACAACATGAAAACCATAGTCATCAGTGTATGTATGAAAGTCATCAAACATTTGGTTTTGAAAATCCTCAAGGGTTGCCCTAAGGCCCCTTTGCACGGCACTCCATAGTTGGGATATTGCATTTTCATACGTGTCCGAAAATACCTTTATTATTGTGTTTCCATTCCCAGCGTATCCACTTATGGGAAAGCTAACATAGAACCAATGGGATGTCTTCTTCATGATACACCCCACGCTACTAGAAAACCAATTCCAGCAGCAACAGCGTACCAAAATATCAAGACACCAATACCATCGATAATATCTCGAAAAGACAAATCGAAAATGGTGTTTATTTTTCGTTGCTTCATGCTACAGGTATCTCCGCAGACATTATCTGTTTGTCCTTACGAGCACGCCAGGCTTCACAATTGTAACACCAGTGAAAGAAGTAACCCTTACGTTCTTCCTTGAATTCCAGAATATGGTCTTCTGGACATTTCTTGAACATAGGATTCTGCTGCTGGCCTCCGCCACCTGTCATCTGAGAGCGTCCTGCCTCTCTCAACTGGGTAACCTTCTTAGGCTTGATCTCGTGACCAATTCTAGGAGGTCCAATGTACTCCATAGTTTCTGTGAAACATTTAGGACAGGAATACATATCTCCCTGTGCACCAAAGTCGGACAGACAGTTTGTGCAGTGCCAATTCGGGTGCATCTTTTCAGACATGATGGCGTCGAGGATTTCATTACCAAACCGAGTTACGAGCTCTAGTCGCTCTTCTTCTGGAATGTCTTCCTCTCCATTGAGTCTGTCGTGTAGCGCGTTGAACTCGTCGTAATGGATGTAAGTTCCGATTTTCACAGGATTGTTACCTCAAGGTTGGTGGAGGCAAATTCTCCCTTATCCCGAAGGATTTGCTCTAACTCCCACATAGCCCAGGATTTGACTGGTATTGATTTGTGGAGCGACTCAATTTTGATCATACCGTTGTGGATGTCTTTATCTGCCACTTCAACGAATCCGGTAACTTGAATGGGTATTTTCATGATGGTGATCTCTTGTTTTTTATATAAGGAATAAGGGCTAAAGGACGAACATGCGTCGAAGCCCTAGATCCCAGAAAACACCGTCGGGTAATGCATCCAATCGCTCCTGCCGTTTGTGAGCATGGAACTGATCGTTTGTCCTTGCTTTGTACCCGCACTTGCAGGTCAACTGCGAGGGCCACTTGGCTGTCATACCGTAACTCCTAGCTTGCTGTCATGCCCCTTGCTTGCGGGGCGCCTTATATAATTATATAGCAGTGAACGTTCAATAGCAATTCCAATTTGGTATTGAGAGAGTAACCGTCCCGGATACGTAGAAAGGCTTAGGCTTTCTTTCGAAAGTAGTATTCCGTAGTACATAGATGTCTTGCTGTCAGGAGTCGCTTTGGATGTTTAGTTAGCCACTCTCGAAAGAGGTAGATACTGATAAAGGTGTTACAACAACTACCACGGAAGGTCTTCGCCCTCGTCTTGTCGGAGTTCAGGTCCTCCGGAGGTTGATTCGTAGTCTCGTCCTTCGACAAGATCGAGGGGGGTATTGAATGATACATCATCTGAACGTTCCTTCTTACTAACAAACTTTATGTATCGCTTACAGTTAGTACAAGTTGCTTTGAGATGGGGTCCAGATTCAATGAGTTGAACGTTCCCTTCATATTGACAACGTTCACACTTGAGGATCATATCAGTATGACCTCAGTGTTCTCATAGCAAGCATAAGTACCATTCCCACAAATATAAAAACAAACAGATAAGGTATAGTATTGAATATATTGTAAACAGCTGGGAACTGTTCTTCGAGTACATTCGCAGGGGTAGGAGTAACTTCTGCTGCTATTGGAGTTGGAGTAGGAAGAGGATCTGCTGATGTTGAGGGTTCTGCATATGTAAATACGATAGTCATTGCTCCCGCAATCAAAAAGAAGATTCCTATTATGATAGCAGGTTTAATCCACGCTCTTTGAGGAGCCGTAGATTTTACCATTTCAGTAGCTGCATCATCCCTCATCTCCAATATCCCTTTAGGAATTTTAGGAGATGTATATTTGCGAAAGGCACTGATAAGTTTGCCCATATTATTTTCCTTGACGCTTTATATCGTCGTCAACTGTTCTTTCAAGTTCTTCGAGAGTAGGTATATCTAAGGTTTCGAGAAATTCGGCTGTTTTACGATCAACGAAATGAAGTCCAATAATAAAACCAGATACTGCTACGATTAGGGCCATTCCAAGGCTTAGTCCGAAAACTCGAATGTTTTGATCATTGATGAATAATGCCAGCAGCAGTCCTGCCCCTGCTAGAACCAGAGAAATACCCACAAAGAGTATCCCTCTGATATCTAGAGAGACTGGGACTATTTTGCTAGGAAGCTTAGACATCCTTCTTTTCGTTTCGGTTCTTAAGGTGTCTACCCATAGCAACCGCTAGAAAGAGAAAGCCTACAAGAAAAACGGCTCCAATAAGACTCACAATCCATACGTCATTCATAATTTACCTCCCTAATACTTCTGGACCAAGAATAAACTCTTGACCTGTTGGTAGGACTATAACACTAATGTTGTCTGACAGTTGATCTACAGTTCTCCACTGTATTAGTAGATCAGTAAGACTGGCAGAAATAACATCGTTTGCACTTGCTTGGGCATCCGCAACAAGTGTGATTGCTTGTGCCTGTCCTTGAGCTTCTGCAATTGCAGCATCTCTTTGACCTTCAGCTCTTTGTTTGTCCTGACGGGCTTCAACCTCGATCTGCCTTAAAAGGTTTTCTGCTTTGAGAGCGTCTTGTTCTGCAACTTGCTTAGCATCAATTGCTGCATCGAAGGACTCTGAGAATTGGAAGTTTGTTATTGACAAGTTTTCCAAGAACATGCCATTACGTTGGAGATGAACTCGCAATGCTTCTTCAATTGCTAGCTTAACTTCAGGCCTCCGAGTAATAAGTTCTTCCGCGTTAAATTGTGCTGTTATAGCCTTGACAGACTCTTGCACTCCCGGAACTACAACACGAAATTCATATGCCTTTTTGTATTCCTGATATGTGTCATTTACTGACTCAGGATCTAGACGATAGTTAGCTGTGACATCCGTAGTTACTGTTTGAAGGTCTTTAGATGCAGCACTAGCTTCGGCTACAAAAGCTTGAGTTGTAACATCTAGTTTCACTATTGAATTTTTGATTGGGGTTTTGAAGTGAAGACCTTCATCAAAAATAGTATCTGTTACCGCTCCAAAATCTAACAGTACAGCACGCTCTCCTGCGTTCACTTGAATAGGAGAACTGACACTGTAGAAGAAAACAACGAAGCCTATAATAGGAATAAGAACAGTCCATCCTTTGAACTTGTAAGTTCCACTCTTATCTAGACCAACCCAGAAGGCTCCTACGATTGAAAGGATAAAGAGGATAAATCCCACTATCCCAAGAAAGATCACCATTTTGACACTCCGTAAAAAGTTACGTGATAAAAAGAACGATTCGATCAGTCTGTTTTAGCAGCCTCCTTTTTTCGTCTAGCAACTTCCCTATCGAGATACCATTTGGCTTTCTCAAGGTCTTCGAGATAGTTACCTTTGCTTTCCCGACAGATGTATTTTACAACATTGCCCAGGTGAAAGCCTAGTTGCTTGTCTTCAATAAAGTCAATGACTTCGATATTTCCCTCGTTGTAGTGAGGAGGGTGATTAATAATATCAATACGATATTCGTGACTTCCTACTCCTATAAGATGTATATGTGTAGTGTGTAATTCAATTTCGACACTATTACGAATACATTCTTGATCAGGATGCTCTGGGCAGTTTGGACAATTTGCACTCATTGTAATTCGACACTCCATTGGTTAGTTGCATTAGTTCAGACTCTGAGAATGTACTCTCCCAGATCAGGAAGGATAAGTTTGTTGTTCATACGAAAATGTTCCAGGCAATGTAGATGATGAAGAAGATCCCCATTATGAAAAAGAAGTTGTTCAGACTAAATTTCAATGTAGCTCTCTGCTTTCTGCTTCCATTCGAAGATACCTAACACGAGGACACCACTCCTCAATTACAGTCTCTTCTATATCAGCTACGTCGTTATCGAGATAGTGTTGTCCGAGTTCTATACTAAGACGAGGAAGGTTGACATGCATTATTCTTATGGAATCTTCTTGCCACTCTTGAAACTTTCGTACTATGAATGAGATTGAGTTCATCAGATGTTGATCTGACATATCTATCATTCGTAAAGGCCCACTTTCATTCGAAGAAATCCAAAGAGGATATCCATCTTCATCGAACTCAGCAGGATCAGTTACATTACCTCTACGAAGGTATGCCTGACGAAAGTCTACACGAGCCATTTTAGATATTCAAGTCGAATTTTAGAGTCTGTGGAGGATTTGCAGGATCTGTCATTACAGTTTTTCGAATGTACATATTTTGAATTGCTGCTCCATTAGAGTGATTCAATTCTTCACCATCAGAATTCACTTCAACATAGAAGTGAGCTCCTTTAGTTTCGCGCTTCCACTGTAGTTGTACGTTCATGAACGTTATTTCCTTTTATCGGACATTAGAATGATGTAAGCAAACATCGCAGGCCACGCTACAATTATCAAAAGAATTGCTTTTCGAAATACCTTACGATCTGAAAAGTCTTGTGGTAGATACCTTTGCATCAACATAGGTATTCCTGGTCCTGATGTCATTAATATGGCAAAGATCATAGCTAGGACAATACCTACTAGTAAATACTTTTCAAGAAGCATTTACCACCTCACACGCTTGATATCCTTTACCCGTAAGATATAGATATTTGCTAGGTTTCCAGCTTATGTAACCTTCCTTCCTAAGTTTGAACAGGGCTTCCATTAGTGACAGACTAACAGGTTCGTTAAGAAGTTCTGCAAGTTGCGGAACTGTTTGAATGTCGTTGTTTCCTGAAATAGCTTGGATAATTTCTTGCCATTTTTTGGGCATTATTCTCCACTAGAGCCGAGGCCTTTTTCACCGCGTTTCGTTGGTGTCAGTGTTTCCACATTCACCATAATTGCACGCAGTATTGGGACCACTACAGCTTGAGCGATTCTGTTTCCTTTTCTGACATTCCAAGGTTTCGTATTGTGGTTATGAAGAATAACCCTTATTTCTCCACGATAGTCAGTATCGACAGTTCCTGGTTGATTCATAACAATAATGCCTCGAGAAGCAAAACCACTACGACTACGAATTTGAACTTCATAGCTTTCAGGAATCTCAAAGAAGAGACCTGTACCTATAATTCTCCAAGCCTTAGGAGGAATTTCTATGTCTTCGTTTGATGCGAGATCAAAACCAACCGAACCTTCTGTCGCATACTCCGGCATTGGGACACCTGGATGCCTCTTTACAAGTAGTTGGACTTCTCTAAAATCTACCATTATAGTTCCTTTATTCTCGACATCAAATTATTTATGAACTCTGCATGTTCCAAGTTTATTACTTTGGAAGACTCAAGCTTACTACGACGTGCATTACCTTTTGCCCGCATATACTGCTCTGTTAGCGCATCCAGAATTTGATCTTTTTCACGCTTTGTAAACAGTATTTCTTGTGGGAGTGGTTCAGGTTGATCTTCAGCATAAATGATGAAGCCGCAGTTGTAACACTTCCAACCATCCTCATTCGGACCGAATCTACCTATTCCACACTTAGTGCACTTCGCGGAAGCAGGAGAATTTCTTACAGAGAGTGATTCTTCTCCAACCAAGTGTTTCTACCCCACAAACTTTACAATGATCAAGTTTTTTAACTCCTGCTAAGAGTGCAAATCCTCGATCGTTTTGTGCTCGTTGAATGTTTTTCTGACCAATTGCAATGGCACCAGTCCACCACAAATAGTTCCTCAGAAGCCATCTAATACGTAATAACATTATCGGTATTATACCTCCGGTTCGTCTGATGTATCTCTGGGTTGCGATTTCTCTTGATTTTTATTTATGCTCTTACAGTGGCCTACTAAAATTGCTGCTTCACCACCTATTTGTCGTAAAACTTTATTATGAGAATTCTCTACCCTTAAGCGTCGCTCGATATTATGTTGTGGTTTTCGATTCGGTCTTGTTTGAACATAGGCAAGTATAGCTACAACTATAATAAGTGTAATAAAGAGTGTAACCTCCCAAAAAGACCATCCAGGGGTTGAAAGTATAAGTAGTATTACTATGGAGAGAGTAAAGATAGCTACTGCTCTTATCTGATATCCCTTCATATTAGTTTCCTTGGGCTATTGCAGCAGAGGCAGCAGATGCTTTAAACATCCACTCTTGCATGTCCTTATTTCGAATGAAAAGTTTTGCTCCTATATCTATACAGAAGTCAATAGTTTCGTCAACTATTAGTTTGAGCATACTATTTTTGAAAAGACCTGCTAAGTCATAGTCGTAAGGAGCCCCGAAACTCATAATCCACATACCGCTCTTTTCGTTGAAGTACACAAAGACTTTGAGGTTTACAGATTTACCTCTTGCAAACTCTTCTTGGGTATATCCTTCGACTTTTCCTATAGGATAGATTGTCATGATAACTCCTGACTTATAGTAACTCTTCACGGACTGACATAAGTATCTTACCTAAATGATTTTCACCCTTGTTTTGATATATCCCCCAGAAACGATCTCTCCAATAATTTACTTCAACCAGTTCTTCATCCTTAGTTGAAACTAGTTTACCCTGTAAGATTTTATTATATCGAAACTTTTGAAATACTACTTCTTTCATAACAAGCAATTTCATAGTATCCCAATCTTTTCGAAGGGTAAGAGTTCTACCCATTCTTTTAGCATCTCCAGGTGTAGGACAGTTTTGACTAATCAAGAGACGTTGTTGAGGACTTATAGTTTTAGCAGCTTGATAAGCATGCTCTGCAGAAGGATATGTTATACCTTCGTAAAGTACGGAACAAGACCAGAAGTTAGAAAGAAAACGATATTTACCCCAAAAAGGGCCTATCATGACAACTCCTGACTGACTCTTTCAACATCCATAACAGTATCCACTGTGTACCACTTGAAAGGTTTCCTTAAGGGATAAGCTGTTAGAGAATGTTGAGCTGCAAGGTGTGGGAAAGTTGTTGTTTCATGATCTCCTACTTTAGGAAGCATTCGCCCTATTCGTCGACTAAAAACATACACACCTGCGTTGATATAGATCTCCGGTATTTCCCCTTTTTCTTTGAAATCAGTAATAACACGCCTGTAGATGGGATGTGTTCTTACAGTTCCATATTGAGTTAGATATGGTACTAATAATAGTGTAGCTACTGCTTTAGTATTTATATGTTCTTGTACCATAGGAACAAGATCTTGTGTAGTAATATTATCACCATTTATGACAATAAAATCTTTTACATCCTCTGGAAGAAGATCCATTCCTTTTTTGATCGCCCCTCCACGACCTAAAGGAGTTTCTTCTACTGAGTATAAGGCATTAATACCATAAGCACGCCCCTCTCGAAAGTGATCTACAATTACATCACTACGATACCCTGTTAAGAAGATCACATTATAGATACCATGTTTTTTGAGCCACTTAATTTGGTGCTCTAAAATAGGGTAACTAGCAATCTTAACCATGGGCTTAGGTATATTATTTGTAAGAGGACGAAGTCTTTCACTTCTACCCCCAGCGATTATTAGAGCCCAGTTATTCATGTTTGTTCTCACTTTTGATAGATTTATTAGTAAGATAGCTAGTAATCACACTATCTACTTCAGCGCGAATTTGGGTAACAAATCGAAAATCAAGAGCATCCCACTTCCTTCTGATCTTAGTGATCTCCGTAACTAACTCAAATAGGTCAGCAGGAACACCTAACGGTATTTCTGTCATCATGCTTCCTCGCTTTTGGTGTTGTGCTGAGAAGTCATTAGTTTCTTGTCTTAGCATACTTCTTCATTATGCTTTTGCTCCTTCGCGTAAACCATGATTAGGGCTATTATGTATTTCACTGTCAGCCCAACATATATGACATAATCCTGATGAATGAGATTCGTTTTCTGCATATCCTACCATTTTACGAGTACATCCACATTTACATCTACAATTCATGAGTTCACCTTTAGTTTTGAATGGAGCATATGTAATGCAAATTGTGAGAAGGGATGAAACTTCATTGTTTCAGCAATCCTTGAGTTATAGAAGTCAATCCACATAGTCTCACTGATATTTTCATCTTTTGGGTATTGTTGGAGAATACCTTTAGTATCCATAAACTGAGTGTAATAAAGAACGCACTCATGAAAGGAACTTTTACGCCCCCAATACTTAGTTGACCCTGCAAAAGTAAGGTTACGGATACTAACCTCTAATCCTGTTTCTTCTCTAAGTTCTCTACGTGCAGTCCAATTGATAGGCTCTTGAGGTTCTTGAGTACCCCCAGGGAGTTCCCATACATCGTACTTCGAATTCTTGACAATAAGGATCGAAGTTCCACCGGCTTTAAAAACTCCGATACGCGCAGATCGTGCTTCTACTTTTCGGCTCATTATACTACCACCACATCTGTCCAATGAATTCCTTTTTCACAGGAAGTACAAGTACCAGTCACATTCCAAGTCATTTCATCGCAAGCACATACTTTACAGTTACACCGTGTTTTTTCGGTCATCGATTACTCCGCTGTCTTTGCTTTGCGTTGTCAACTGCAAACATACAGAAGTTTGCGATATCAGTAGCTTCACGAATGATTTTATCTTCATTGTATAGTTTAGGCCCTCGTCGCATTTCCGTAACTAGTTCAGCCAGTTCTTGTTTCAAGCGAATTTCAATTTCACGATTGGTCATGTGTTGCCAACCGCCTTTGATATCATTCTTTTGGAGTACTGGCTCCATATGGTTAATTGCGAAGTCTAGTACTTCTCCTCTTATCCCATTCATCTTCTAACCTTTCGAGGCATAATTTCCATTGAACAATTCTTACAAATAGCAGTTCCATCTGCAATTGAGTCTTCTAGGGGTTCATGACCTTTACAACTATGTGCAACTTCCCATAAAATATTTTCAGTAGAAACGCTCTCAAGTAGAGAGTACCCAAAACCTTTTCGAGTTCTTATTGTTCCGTGCTCCAATTTAGTTCGTAATCTTGACATATGCCACTTAACAAGATTAAGAGTAGTATAGTTAGACCCCCACACTGAAGTAAGTAGGTCTCTAGTTGAAACAAAAGACCCTACACCATCTTCAAGTCTTTGCAATAACTTAAACTCAATAGAAGTTAGTGTTGGTAGATCAGAAGGGTTAAGTTGTGCCATTAAAGTTCCCTAACTCAGTTTAAACTTTCACATGTTGCAACAGCTATATTTATTCCCATAAAAATACTAGCTACCATAAGAAATTGTAGAACGCTTTTCATCTTTTTAGTCATTATGGTCTCCAACCTTCCACGTGCTCTTGCATTGATGAGCCATAGTTTTCAGCAAAGAAGAGAATTTTGAGCTCTGCCCTTTCCTTATGCTCTTTCGGAGTCAAGTTCTCTTTTTGAAGTTCTTCCCAACGAAGACGAGCTTTGGTAATTGCTTTGTCAAGAGTGGCAAAATCTATTGTGACTATTTTAATCACTATAAACCTCCGGATACATTTCTTTATCTCGTTGTTTGAACCATGGTTCCATTTTTGGACCTAGCCAAGGTACGGACTGAGTAAATGCCTTATAGAACCCTGGACTGTCCTTTCCGTATGATTCGAATCTACGAAAACGGTTCCAAGCTCTCCAGGAAAAGATATATGTATTCCACTTGGCATTATTACCAATTTGGTCTAGAATGATTTGCGAAGCATATCCTAGAGATATTGTACTTGCCCACCAACTATGATCGAAGAACTGATACAAGTGTAGAAGGATTACAAATTCCCATCCATGGAACAAGATAAAAAGTCGCTTACGAGATCTACGTACATAGTGCCAATAGAAATCGAAAATATGATCTACATCGGGAAGTACAGCAGCAGCTACTCCTAAAGGTATTGCTAAAGGTTCATTCCAACCCCAGGCTACTAAAGAACCTACAGCTGCTCCTGTTGTTGCGTGAGGAATAAGTTTCATTGAGGACACCTTGCAGTATTCATGCGCTTATGTACAATACAGTCTTCTCTAATGTAGAATCTATCTACATCTAGACTCACTCTTTCACAGGGACAATACACTCTACATTTTAGACAGGTAGCAGATCCATCAGAATTTCGTTTTCCCCATTTATGCTGCCCTATTTTGATAGTCATTACGCAGCTACTTCTTTAGGCCCATGTAAGGAGTTACCACTTACATATTTATAGACACAATCGAAGCAATATTTCCATTCTGGAGTTTCTTGCTTAGGACAATCACATATACATTGACAACGAATTAGCATGGTAAAACTGCTTCCATATAAAGGGAGTTCCAAGGAGTGGGAATAACAAGACGTTCGCCCAGGTCAACAATTATTGCTCCTCCATCTACTGCTACAGGATATGGATCAATAATAAACCAGTTACGAACTCGACTATTATCCCCTTGCTTTCCTCCCTGCTCAATAAATTTCAGCCATGAATGTTCGTGAGTAGTACCGAAATAGCTTGTGTGATGTGTGAAGTACTTATTTAGGAGACTAGATAAATCGTTACAAACCGAATGACAAGTAGCTTCTGGATTTTCGAGTAACTTCACCGTCATTTTTTGAAGCTCTCTAAATAATCTCAATTCTCTTTGGGTAAGAACTTTTCTTTCCATATAAGTTGTCATCGTTTGAACTTGCTCAATACTCGAACTGTAAAGCCAACGTCTTCCTTACGTTTGAGTTCTTTAGTTAGTTCTTTATGTACATCAGGAAGAGACCCCAATTTTGTTGTATCAATCTCATGTTCAATTGCCATATAAGCACTATCTCCCCCAACCTGAGAAAGACCTCCAAAAAGAGTGAGTAAATGATTTTCGTACTCAGTTTGGTTGTTTCGTTCGATCAAACGAATGCAGTTACGAATATGATGTAAATCCATTTCAGAGATCTTCAACTTACGCCGGTCAGTAGTTACCCAGTATCCTGGTTGAGGATTTATTTGAGTAGTATGGGAGTACCTCAATGTACGTTTTCCTTCTTATTCAGGTTCATGGGTATGTCGTTATCTCATACAAACCATAACCATCTTCTTTACCAGCAGCAATAATAAGACGATTATCGTGTATAAAAATTTGAGTGAGTAAAGGATGTACTTGTCCTATCAATCGTTCGGTTTCGTTTGTGATTGGATCTAAAGACCAAATTGCTCCTGCACAAAAGTCACCCCAAATAAGTTGGCCATGAAAAAGAGGACCTCCTAAATAGGTACATCGAGCATCTTCATCTAGTGGCATATACCACTCTAGCCAGTGAAAAAATCTTTTTAGAGTTTTCATTCAGGCTTCTCCCCAGTTCCTTTACACTCAGGACAGATAGCAGTCTCCATTCCTCCAGTTCCCATACAGGTTGTGCAGTATTCAGAATTTTGATAGAAGGGTGAAGCACAACAGAAGCCATTGTTTTGATGACTTGGACCTGTCCATTTTGCTCCACAACTACCACAATATTCTTTGAAAGATTGTGTCATGTAACCTTCCTCCAAGCATCCCATCTACGATCCCACTCTTCTGAAGCTGGACAAGTTTTACACTCCCTAAAGAGTACTTTTCTACGCCAATCATGTCTATGAAATAGTCTCCCAAAAAAGAGTTTAAATTTGTTCATCAGATTCTTCCTCCCTAGGAATTCCTGTAATAAGATAGATAGCTTTCTTTGCCCGAATTATATGTTTTATAGTTCCGTAGATCAAGATGACTGTCATGAACCAGATTATCCAGGAAGGTAGTTCTATCACATCTTGATCAACATGAAAAAAGGCTATTAGACCAGTATTAAATATGGCACTACTACCTGTAAAGTGAAATTTCTTAGTTAGGATACTAAGAATCCAAGCCAAGTACATAAGACCTAGAAGAACAAATATGAAATCAGCCATAATGCTTCACCCGCTTCTCTATTCTAGCTATCCTTTTTGTACGAACCTTCAAACAAGGCTTACACGTCACAAGAAGAGAAAATTCACGAACGAAAGAGTCTGGACCTAACGAGTCAATATAAACACCGCACTGTGCATAATGCGAAATCTGATCTAGAGTGATATGAATAATCATAACTTTGCTAGCCCCTCTTCTCTTTCTCATTCAAGTAGCCTCCCCCAAGCAACTATTCCGAGTAATATTGGAAAAGCTATCATCATTTCAAAAACTAGCCAGAAGAAAGGATCAGTTATCCCTTTCCAAAAGAGAGTTGTTTTGAACCGCACGAATCCTGCAGGGATTAGATCTGCAACTAGAACATATACCCATGCAAGAATTGTGAATGTACGAAGGTGTTTGAACATTAGTAGTGCCTGAATAGCCTTTCTAGTGATATTGCACAAAACCTTTCGGATCCACACACTCCCCAGTTAACACATGACCTTGCCATGAATGGTTGCCCCACTGAGTAGTATCTGGAGCTGAGCAAGTTCCGGTCCGTTTTATAACCGTACCACACTCGTCTAAACAACGACGATAACCGCTGCTAGGGATAGACTCAGTACGTACGTGTCTGCAAAGTGCATTCAGTCGCTCAGTCGCGCTCATGTTAAATTCTTTCACCTTAATTTGATCTTATTACAATTTCAGAAGCGATGACTTCTGCAAGGTCATTAATTCCTCGAGAGTTTAAATCTTCAAGCCTTTCCTTTAGCTCTTCAATACTCCAATTTTTGATCACATACGCTAGATCTTCTGCGAAATCTTGACGTGTCATAATGAAGTTCTCTTTCTTAGGGAAACATCAACTCTTCTTGACCAAACACATAAACTATTGCACTATAGAGATAAAGAACTATCACTAACCAGGTTAGCATATTTACTATAATAGAGAGACTAGACCAGTCTGGATTATCAGTAATACCTCTCCAGAAATAGCTAGGAGCTAAAAAATTGTAAATTATTTTGAAGGGTTTAAGCCACATTTTATCGTAATAGAAGAGTCGCTCTCTTTATCCTTTAAGGGTCGAATTATAGGGCTAACAGCCTTCATCCATTTAGGTTGCTCGTTAACTATTTCTCGAGCTGTTAACATAGCCCTGTGAAGATCGCTCCCCTCGCTAGTAGATTGATCAATCAACTTCGCAGCCACTGTTAGACCTTTAATATTAGTAAACGTCGCTGTTATCGCGTCTCGAAAACCAAATACAGAGAGAAAGAAATCATCTGCACATTCTATATGGTACAGGTGCGGCTCTATAGGAATATCAAGGCCCTCTTGTGTTAGTATTACCTCAACAGTAGGAGCAACTGTACGATTACAGAGTGCTGAGTAGCATTCAGGCATCACTTACTCCTCGGAATCGAGATGAGTTCGTTATAGTTAGGCTCCATAAGGCGTTCCCTCGTCTTCCTTCATTTGAGCTTCTAGCTTCTCTTGCTGCTCTTTATCGTAGCGACTACAATCCTTATGGTGTCCCATATAGGTAATCCACTCACAATCACTACATTCCATTGTCATCGTCGTTTTCCTTCACGCCGTGGTCGGGATTACCAATTGCACGTTGAGCACAGCAACGCTCACATAAGCTGTAACGTTCACAGGCGTCGTCTTGCTCGCACTTACACTTGCATTGGCAGTGGTTAGTCGAAGTAGTCATAGAACCATTCCTCTGAAAATTCACTATCTGCGTCGATGTTATTGACAAGCTGGTCGAGCGAGCGAGCGATATAATGAACATCTCCATCTTCGTCATATGCAACCCAGATCAGTAACATCGTTATCACACATCGCTCCCCTCGTCGCTGGCGAAATCGTGGACACTCTTTTTGAGTTCCGTTGCTGCATTTCTGAATATCCAGTTATTAGGCATCTTTGCTGTAATTTGCATAGCTCTCTTTACCCACCGACTACAACTCTCGCATCGTCGGTAACCCTTTTTATATAGCCTTCCTTTTGAAGGCGGATAATTGAATGGCCCATGTTTACCTACTTTACATGTCGCCTCAGTAGATGTAGCAGTAAAGTTAGCTAAAACTCTGCGTGCATCGATAGCGTGCATAAAGCAGCTGCCGTCAGCAGCGTTTTGTACAAAGTCAAGCAACGCCTTCAGTGCGATATCAGGTTCGAGAGTCATAATTATTTTCTTTCTTAGCTTAATCCCATACGACATAAGGGATTAATGCACTGTCGAAGTTCTCTAATCTTAATGCACTTTTTGCAAAGACGAATATCTCCCCTTACAATTGACTGATAAAATGTCAACCACCTCTTATTCGGTACTACCCAAGTTATAGTTGTTCCTCCTCTAATTTGAGAAGTTCCCTTTGTCACTAATGGTCCATTGTATGCATTACAAGAAGAGACTGCATAGTTCGGCCACGTACGAGATATATGCCCTATGTAATGTACAATCACCCTTGTATCTCCTTTACGTGCTATTCAAATGAGTGTAAGATTTCCGCTCTACAGTATTTACACCACTCGATTGGATTGAATGGCATCACGCATCACTCCCCCCATTAGTGAGCTGAAACGGTAGAGTCCATTCAATACTTATGAGTTTCTTCAATGTACAATCACCTTTGTATCTCCACGACAAATACTAAATACATCATAATACCAAGGAGACAGAAGCCTCCAAAAATAACTAGCCAAAGTACAAATTTCTCTTCGTTATTCATATCAGAATGAGCAATCACAGAGTGAGCACAAAAGAACCTGATCTGTGATCTCCTTATGTAAATACAATTTGTGAGGGCAACCTACCGGACAATCAGCTTCTTTATCTTCCTCTTCCACTTCTGCAATAAGAGCTTGTTCCATTTCATCTTCTTCATCAAGGGTTGAGTCAAAAATTTCTGAGATTTCATCTGCAGTGTATTCTGCATCTGTGAGGCTAAAAACTGAAAACCTAGGTATCCCAGCAGTCTCAGCTGCCTCCTCACGCGTTGCTGGAGTTTTCAGGTTAAACTTGTCTTCCCAAGCATTGATACACTTTTCATGAATATGAGGTTCAGTATGGTCATCTCTACATATTCCAACCATAGTAGCCCCAAATATGTTTATAGCATCAGGAAAAGTATGACTAGTTGGAAATACAAGCCCCTGAGTTGGATGTATTGGACGTACTTCATCTCCATCGACAAAGTCTACCAAACAGAGAGCACAAGTTGTGTTGTCTTCTAAGCTCATGATCGTTTATGCTCTTGACAATCTTTATTTTGAAAGGTTTGCTCCAAAGGATCACCCTTAGTTGTTTCAAACTTTATTACTACACAAAGTCCGCAACTTTTTGTAAGATGACTTATCACTTTTCCAACTATTTCAGTCATACTTCTTTAGTTAACCTCTCCATTGAAATCCAGTGTGCCTCAAGCTGCTCTTTGTAGATAATAAAGCCAGCTCCTTCTTCTTTATCGATATGAACGAGTAAAGCACGTACTTGGTCCCACATAACATGCTCTTGTGTTGGATGATCCATTACTTGTTCATTACAATAAGTACACCCCATTGATTGCATCTTCCGTTTTTCTTGATATCGTTTTCTAGATGCTTTATACTTGTCACTCTGGAAATACTTTTTACGGGACTCCTTACCCTTATCAGATTGTTCATACCGACGTTGAGCAGCTCTACCCTCTCCAGATTGCTGATACCTCTTTTGGGCAATTCTGAATGCTTCTGTTAGGCGATAAGCTTTTCGGTATTCTCTTTCTTTCTCAGTCTCTTCCTTAGTAGCAGGAGTAACTCCTACTGTTATTGCAACACTGTCAGCTTCAAGAGGATTAACATCATTTAAGAATTGTGAAATAACTACCTCTGGATATCTTTCATCTATCCACGGAAGTTCTTGTAGTAGACGAGTAAGAGCTCTTGCCTCATCCATATCTTCAAATTCAGTTACAGCAACAACTACATAATTACCTAAGTACTCTCGAACAACGGGTTCAATACCTGTTTGTGCGAATAAAAACTGCTGATAATCCTCTGCAGATTCCTCCTCTTTAAAGGGTAACTGAGCAACGACATAAGCTGTCATATTACTGTTTGAAATTCTCTTTGAAGGTCATTCGGTTTGTACACCAACAACTGCATGGTTTACTATCAGGAGGAATTTGAACACACTTCCAATGTAAGTTCTTATAGTCAGTCTTATCTTTATCACAAAACTCACAGATCATCTTTCTTTTCCTAAAGGATCTTTTCCTGAAAGAGTATAGTCCTTATCCCACAACTGAAATAAATCAACTACCTCTCCATTAACATTTGCCACACAAGATGTACCTCTGTATTTGTATATTGTAACCCCATAATGATTAGCTAGTTTTTGGTTGCAACTGGGAGATAAGACCAGATACCCTACGCTTACTAAATATATAAAACTCCAAATCATTACAACTAATGTACTAGTACCCGTAAATATTAAGGCAACAGAAGTTTTTCTCTTATTTCGCCAAAAAAAGAATCCGAAAGTAGCTATTAAGGGACCTACAACGAAAGGTATTAACTCCATACCACTTAACTCCTGTGTTTGTTGTGCTTTATATAATTATATAGCACTAATTAGAGACAATCAACTGGCGTAAACGTTCATATGAACGTCAATCGACAGGGGATACCTTTCCATGT
>SDBV01002205.1_pt1 | contig 29164 bp, 26 predicted proteins | sample 2277081 | NCBI WGS metagenome assembly SDBV01 (sample SAMN10402039, study PRJNA504765) | marine sediment metagenome | isolation source: marine sediment core GS10_PC15, 223 cmbsf | place: Arctic Ocean: Southern Knipovich Ridge | collected 2010
TCCCACTTCCCCACCGCGTCGAAGGCGTTTTGGATGTGTTCGATCGCGGGGCGGCGTCGGCCCTCGGGCCAGGTGACGGCGATCACGTCGAAGCGGGCCGTGTGCTCCAGCAGGCCGTGGCGTTTGAGGAAAGTGACTGCCAGGCGGGTCAGCCGGCGCTGCTTGGGCGGGTCGACCGCCTCGGAAGGATGACCGGCGTCTTGCGACCGGCGGGTCTTCACCTCGACGAAGACGATCGTCCGCCGATCCAGCGCCACCAGGTCGAGCTCGCCCGGCCGGAGGCGATCACCCCGGGCAAGGATTCGATAGCCGTGGCGCTTGAGGTATCTGGCGGCGGCGGCCTCGCCTCGCTGGCCCAGCGACTTCCGCGGAAAGAGCCGGCGGAGCCACGTCGACAAGGCTGAGGACTTGCCCATCACCGACCACCGTTTGATGCGATTCGATCAGAAAGCCGCGACCGGTGGCCGCGCACGTATAAAGCCGCGACCGGTGGTCGCGCCAGGATAAACAGGCAACCGGTTTTCGTTGTTCTTGGCGCGACCGCCGGTCGCGGCTTTGTGAATGTGGGCCTACCGGCTGCACGAGCTCTACTTCTTATTGGCCTTGGCGGCCAGCTCTTTGCGTCTTTCCGGGTCGATGCGTCGCTCCTTCAGACGGACCGCCTTGCCGATGCGGTCGCGGAGGTAGTAGAGCTTGGCGCGGCGCACCACGCCCGCCCGCTTGACCTCGATGGTGGCAATCCGTGGCGAGTGCAAGGGGAATTTCCGTTCCACGCCCTGCCCCTGCACGATCCGCCGGACGGCGAACATCTCGCGGGTGCCGGATCCACTGCGGGCGATGACCACGCCGGTGAAGACCTGGATTCGCTCCTTTTCGCCTTCCAGGATACGGCAGTGCACGTCGACGGTGTCGCCGATCTCGAAGTAGGGCACTTCCTGTTTCAAACCGGTCTTTTCAACCAGCTCCATCAACTCCTGACTCATGGTATTCCCTTTCTTGAATTCCATCGGCGACCGTTGTCGCCTGCTGAAGCTATGTTCTTGTCGTTGGCCGGCGGCCGGTAGCCGCCGGGGTCCCCGCGACGCGTTGCGCGGGGGCTATTGTCTAGGTCACTACTTTGGCTCTCGCCTGTCCAGCAAATCGCTCCGCCGCCGGCGGGTTCGTTCAGTGCTGTCGAGTTCTCTCCACCGGGCGATTTCCGGGTGGTTTCCGCTTAACAGGATCTCCGGGACCTCCAACCCGCGGTACACCCGCGGGCGCGTGTACTGGGCGAATTCCAACAGCCGCCGCTGGCCCGAAAACGAATCGTCGACGTTGCTGTCTTCGTCGCCGAGCACGCCGGGGACGAATCGGCTGACTGCGTCGATTATGACCATGGCGGCCACCTCACCCCCGCTGAGGATGAAGTCGCCGATCGAAATCTCCTCCGGCTTGAGGACCAGTCGGATCCTCTCGTCAAAACCCTCATAACGGCCGCACAGCAGCAGGATCCGCCGATGTTCGGCCAGCCCTTCGACGGCCGGTTGATCGAGTCGGCGTCCTTGCGGCGTGAGCATCACCAGGTGGCCCGGGTCGGCTTCCTGCCGGCGGACCGCTTCCACGCAATCCACCACCGGCTCGACTTTCAGCACCATTCCGGGACCGCCGCCGAAAGGACGATCGTCGACCGACTTATGTTTGTCAACGGCCCAATCGCGGATGTCGTGTAGTTGCACCTCCACCAGGCCGAGTTCAATGGCTCGCTTCAACAGGCTTTGGCCCAGGTATCCCTGGAAGGTTTCGGGAAACAGGCTCAAGACGTCGAATCGCATGTGTTTTTCGGCGGCGCTGGCTTACGCCGCAACCGAACCGCAGAATCCTAGTTGGGCTGGTCGGGAGCAGGCTGGTCGGTCGCCTCGGCGGCACCCGTCTCGGGCGCCCCCTCGGCGGCAGTGGGCTCCGTGGGGGCCGGTTCGTCGGCGACCGGTTCGGCGTCGGCCGGTTGGTCCGTTGGTTCCCCTGGCGGCGGCTGGGGTTTGCGCCGGCTCTGTGCCAGGCGGTCCAGGGCGGCCTGCTGATGTGCCAGGTGCGTTCCCTGGGAACCGTACTTCTTGATCAACACCTTGACCTTGTCCGAGGGCAAGGCTCCCACGCCCAGCCAGTAGTTGACCCGCTGGCCGTTGATCACTGCTCGGGCATCCACCTCCGGCACCATGGGGTCGTAGGTGCCCAGTTCCTCCAGCACACGGCCATCGCGCGGGCTGCGCACGTCCATGGCACAGATGCGGTAGAACGGGCGATGCCGCCGGCCGAACTTCTTCATTCTAATTCGTACTGCCACGTTAAACTCCTCGTAAACTGCGAATGTCTTGGCTCTGACTTACGCTTGCCGTTCGCTCGGCAGGCGTACTGCCGAATGGTCTATCGTACAAACCCGCGTGGAAATGCAATTCCCGCGCCGATTGATAGGGGCCGGCCGGCGGCCGGTACTAATTCCCCTTTTGTCGGGTTTCGCGCTTTCTTCGTCGGATTTCTTTCTCTCGCAACTTCTTCTGTTTGGCCCGTTCCTTGGGGGCCAGACGCTTGCCGGTGCCCTGTTTCTGCTTGGTGAATTTGGCGCCGGGGTTGAGCATTCCGCCTTGGGTGAGTTCTTTCATGGTCCGCATCCGGTCGCGGATGCCCATGCCCGACATGGACTTCATGTAGCCGGCAATGCCGTCGAACTGCTTGACCAACTCGTTGACTTCGTGGGGCTGGACGCCTGCCCCCGCGGCGATCCTCCGTCGCCGGCTCTGGTCGACGATCTTGGAGGGATTTCGGCGTTCCTGGGGAGTCATCGAGTCGATGATGCCCGTCAGGCTGCGCATGTCCTTCTCGGCGTCCACCTCGCCGATCATCTCCGACATCCCGCTCATCCCGGGGATCATGCTCATCACTTTGTTCAGCGGCCCCAGCTTCTTGGTCTGGCCCAGCAGCTTCTTGAAATCATCCAGGGTGAACTCGCCCTTGCGGAGCCGGGCCTCCTGCCTGGCCATCTCGTCCTGGTCGAACTTCTGCTGGGCCTGCTCGACCAGCGAGAGCACGTCGCCCATTCCCAGGATCCGGCCGGCTATACGGTCGGGGTGGAATTCTTCCAGGGCGTCGAGGTGTTCGCCGGTGCCGATGAACTTGATGGGCACGCCGGTGACTGACTTCACCGACAGCGCCGCCCCACCCCGGGCGTCGCCGTCGAGCTTGGTCATAATCACGCCGTCCAGCTCCAGCGCCTCGTTGAAGGCCTTGGCACTGTTCACGGCGTCCTGGCCCGTCATGGCGTCGACCACCAGGTAGACCTGATCGGGCTGCACCCGGTGGTCGATCTGCGAGAGCTGGGCCATCAGCTCCTGATCCACGTGCAGCCGGCCGGCCGTGTCGAGTATCAGCACGTCGGCCTCCGACGCCTTGGCGCTCTTGACTGCGGCCTGGCAGAGCTTGATCGGGTCTTTGGCGTCGGTGTCGGCGTAGACCGACAGCCCAAGCTGCTCGCCCAGCACCTGCAGTTGGGTGATAGCCGCCGGGCGTTGCAGGTCGGCGGCCACCAACATCGGCTTGCGGCCCCGCTGGCTGATCAACCGGCCCAGCTTGCCGCAGGTGGTCGTCTTGCCGGAACCTTGCAGGCCGCAGAGCATCAGCACCGTCAGGGGACTGCGCAGATGCAGCGAGTGGTCGACGGGCCCCATCAGGTTGATCAGTTCCTGGTGGACGATACCCACCAACATCTGCGACGGATCCAGGGACTTCAGCACGCGTTCGCCGACGGCCTGCTCGGTGACCGCTTCGATGAACTGCTTGGCCACCGAGAAGCTGACGTCGGCCTCCAGCAGCGCCCGCTGCACCAGCCCCAGACCGTCGCGCATGTTCGACTCGGTGAGCCTGCCGCTACCGCTGAGGCTCTTCAGCGCCGAACTGATGTTTTCTGTGAGGGATTCGAACATTGCCTCGGTCCAGATGTCGCCCGCCAGATGTCGCCCGCCAGATGTCGCCCGCCAGATGTCGCCCGCCAGATGTCGCCCGTCGGCAGGCCGGCAGCGCCGCCCGGCAGACGCGGCAATCAGCCACGCCCCCGCAGCAAACCGGTCACCATCGATGCACCGCCGACCCCGCTAGGTGTAACCCTGTTATATTAACGGATACTGGACCGTTTTGGCAATTGCTCTGCTGGAGTAACGACAACGGCCCCGGCGCCGCTGAGGGAAGGAGGGTGGGGGGGCAGTAAAGTATTGCGGTACAGTAATTTGCGCCTGATAATCCCCGCCCGTCGAGAACAGCTCCGATGCGGCGACTGGCGGAAATCGGTCCGGATAGGACCGTTTTGTCCGATTGATTGGCTGCCCGGGAGCGGCTCACGGAGACGGGATGAGTCAATACCACGCTGTGGAGGGGGGAGTTCTGCCTTTGCCGAAGCCCGGCCGGCTCGGATGCTGGCAAGCGGAATGCGTGTTAATCGAGGCCGCGTGAAATTGACGCGCCCGTTTCAGGAACCTAGAGTTTCCGTGGTGTTCACCACCTTCTGAGGCAGGGAGCGGCGGTGGTCTCCGGGCGTGCGGGCGAGACGAATCTCGCGCCGTTCACCTGCTCCCCTCCTGTTTTCTTTGTTCGGCAGCACTAAGAGTCTCTTTTCTTGGGAGATGGTCCTCATGTGGCGCAAAGCCGGTTCCGCCGTCCTGTTGATTCTTTTTGCCGTGACACCCGCTATCGGGCAGCAGTGGGCCAGAAAGATGTTCGAGGAAGACAGCCACGATTTCGGCTACGTCGCGCGGGGTGCCCGGGCCGAGTTCGAGTTCGTGCTCTCGAACATCTATCTGGAAGACGTTCATATTGCCAGTGTGAGGTCGAGTTGTGGCTGCACCAGTCCTCGCATCAAGAAGGCCTGGCTGAAAACCTACGAGAAGGGCGCGATTATTGCCACCTTCAATACGAATGCCTTCCTGGGGCGCAGGGGCGCCACCGTTACGGTCACCTTCGACAAACCGTTCTACGCGGAGGTTCAGTTACGCGTCAGCGGCCACATCCGCAGCGACGTGGTGTTCAGTCCGGGCAGCGTTCGACTGGGCTCGGTGGCCCAGGGCACGGCGGCCGATTCCAAGGTCACGGTCAACTATGCCGGGCGAAGCGACTGGAAGATCCTGGAAGTGAGAAGCCCCAATCCGCACATCTCCGGCGAGGTTGTCCAGCGCAGTCGGGGCGGAGGGCAGGTATCGTACGAACTGCGGGTACACTTGGACCCCAACGCACCGGTGGGGTATCTCAACGATCATTTGGTGCTGATCACCAACGATCGCCGGGCCACGCAGATCCCCGTGCGGGTGGAAGGGCAGGTGGCCTCGGCCGTGACGGTCAGCCCTGGCTCGCTGTTCATGGGCGTGGTGCAGCCGGGAAAGAAGGTGACCAAGCAAGTCGTGGTGCGGGGCAACCAGCCGTTTCGAATCCTCTCGATTACCTGCGACGACGAGTCTTTCACGTTCCAGACGCCGGTCGACGGGCTGCCGAAGCCGCTGCACCTGATTGCGGTCACGTTTGCTGCCGGGGCCAGCTCGGGCAAGGTGACCAGGACAATCCGCATCCAGACCGATCTGGGCCAGACCGTACGCTCCCTGACGGCCTACGCGGTGGTCTTGTCGCCCTAGGGCGCGCTGTTGGGGGGCTCGATCGAGATCAGCTTCTCTTGGCCGGACGATTCCGGGCAACTTGAGCAGGTGCGGCAGCCGGTGCGGCGTTGTCCGCGTCCCGCGCGCCTCAGTCGCCAGACCAGGTAGACCACCGCCGCCGCCACCAACGCCAAGGTGGCCAGGTCCTGCCAGGGGATGTTCATGGCAAGTATCATTCTTCTACAAACCGATCCAGGTGCCGAGTTGGTACGTGACCAGGGCCCCCAGGTAGGCCAAGGTCGTCATGTAAGCGAAGGTAAAAGCGGGCCAACGCCAACTGTTGGTCTCCCGCCGGATTATGGCCAGCGTGGCGGCACATTGGGCGCATAGCGCGAAGAAGACCATGATCGACAAGGCCACCGGCAGCGTGAAGACCTTGCGCGGCGGGTCGGTGTGGTCCCAGGTGGCCTGGCGCAGCCTGGCCTGGAAGCGGTCGGCGCCTTCGGTGGAATCGAAGTCGAGGTCTTCGCCCACGTTGTAGATCACGGCCATGGTGGCCACCACGATCTCGCGTGCCGGGAGCGAGGCAATCACGGCACAGCCGATCCGCCAATCCCACCCCAGGGGCTCTACCAGCGGCTCCACCACGCGTCCCATTTTCCCCAACAGGCTCTGCCGCTGATAGGCTCCGGCGATTTCGCGGTCCATTTGGGCCAACTGCTCGGAAGCTTCCTTCCAGCCAGCCTGGTCCGGATCGAGTTGTTCCAGTTGGTCCTGCAACTGTTGCTGCCTGGCCCGCCACGGAGCCTCGACCACCTCTGCGTCGTGAGGGTAGTATATGGCGGCCCAGACGATGATCGAGACGGCCAGGATCAGCGTGCCCGCACAACGTATGAACAGCCAGCCGCGCTGGGTCACGCGATACCCAACGGTCCGGGGCGAGGGCCACTTGTAGCTGGGCAGCTCCATCAAGAACGACGTCGCATCGCCGCGCAGAATTGTCCTCTTCAATAGCAGCGCCACCACCACCGCGGTCGTGATCCCCAGCAGATACAGCCCTATCATGGTGAGCCCTTGCAGACCCAACACGCCCCCCAGGTAGAGTCGCGCCGGGATGAACGCACCGATCAGCATCGTGTAGACCGGCAACCTGGCCGAACAGGTCATCAGCGGGGCGACCAGAATCGTGGTCAGCCGGTCGCGCTCGTTCTCGATCACCCGGGTGGCCATGATTCCGGGCACCGCGCAGGCGAAGCAGGACAGCATGGGGATGAACGACCTGCCGCTGAGTCCCACGCGGACCATCATCTTGTCCATCAGGTAGGCCGCCCGGGCCATGTACCCGCAGTCCTCCAGCACCGCGATAAAGAAAAACAGGATCAGGATTTGCGGCAGGAACCGCAACACGCCGCCCACACCGGCAATAACGCCGCCGACCACCAGGCTCCGCAATGCCCCCGGGGCCATGCCTGCTTCGACCCACTGGCAGATCGCGCCGGTGGCAGCGTCGATTCGCCCTTCACCGGCACGCCCCAAAAGGAAGACCGTCTGGAAGACAAACACCATCAGCAGGGCAAAGACCAGCGATCCCCAGACCCGGTGTGTGAGCACGCGGTCGAGTCGATCGGTGGCGGTGGTCTTGTAGCGGCGAGGCTCGGCAACCACGCCGTCGAGCACACCGCATGCCCAGGCATACCGGGCCGTGGTTTCGATTCCCGGCACCGCGCAGTTGGCCGTCTGAAGCCGGTCGCGAGCCTCCCGGAGTTGGCCGCTGAGTTGACCGTCCTCGTTGCCCAGCAGGGTTTTTTCGAGGTAGCCGCTGCTGTCGAGCAATAGCCGGCGCAGGAGGCAACGCGGTAACGGCTGCTGCCGACTCCCGGCGGCGGAGCCGGCCAGCAGCGACTGAAGTTGGGTCACTTCGGATTCGAACGGTTCGGGAAAGGGGCTTTCTCCCGGGTGCCCCTGGCGACCAACCATCTCGGCCAGGGCGGTCTTCAGCTCTGCGATACCGATTCTCCGGTTTGCCTGGACCGCCACGACCGTCACCGGCAACTGGCGCCGAAGGCGGTCGAGGTCGAGCACGATGTGGTGCTTTTCGGCCACGTCGAGCATGTTTACGGCCAGGATAATCGGCAGCCCCAGTTCCATCACCTGGTTGAGCAGGTAGAAATTGCGCTGGAGATTGCCGGCGTCGACGACGCAAACCACGGCGTCTACCTGGGGGGAGTCCTGGCGGCGTCCGAGCAGAATGTCGACCGCCACCATCTCGTCGCGCGAGCGCGGGGCAAGGCTGTAGAGGCCGGGCAGGTCGATCAGTTGAAACCGGCACCCCTGGTAGTCCAGCCGGCCGATCTTCCTCTCGACCGTGGCCCCGGGATAGTTTCCCACGTGTTGATGGATACCGACCAACGCGTTGAACAGCGTCGACTTGCCCGTGTTCGGATTGCCGATCAGGGCAACGGTCAGCGTGGTTTGTTCGCTGGAGATCGACATGGGGCCAGCCGCCTAGCCCAGCCCACGGGGAGGGTCGTTTGGGTTGGCCTCTGACTGCAGGGTGTCCGGCTCGACAAAGATGTGAAGCAGGTCGTCGGTTCGGAAGCAGACCTTGCCGGCGGCCAGACGGATGATGCAAGGGTTTCCCGGCCTGAACATCTGGATTCGAGTGCCGCCGCGGAGCCCGAACTCTTCGAGTCGATGGACGCGGTCCGGCCGTCCGGTGATTCGGTTAACCAGTGCGGACTGGCCGGGAACGAGATTGCCGAGAGGGACGGATTGATCAATCACGATGATAGTCCGGGAGGGGAGCAGAGCCCAAGTGTCGATTGAGAATCATTCTCACTATCGGCGAGTTTAATGCGTTAGTTCAGTTTCGTCAACCTCTGGGGCCAGGAAATCTCGGAGGATACTCGGCCAGAAAGGCGCAACACGTTTCTGAACACGCAGTTAGGAATAATGACACGCGACAAAAAAACAGGAAATTGTCTCCGGGACGACCCCGTCACGGCGGTGCAGCCTGGTACCGACAGACCGGTGGGGCACTACTAATCCATAGGTAGGGGCTGGATTTCCCAGCCGAGGAAGTAAGTATTCGCCGGACCCGTACAGAACTTCTCGTTCCCATGTTCTGCGTGGGAGTGCGGTGCTTCGACGCCCAGCATCGCTGAAGCGAAACCACCGGTGGCACAATCAGTTACGCCGGGGCCTCGACGCAGAGCGTCTCCTGGTGCGTTACGACGCGGAGCGTCGTAACGAGGTCTGCCGATTCGTGAGACGCGCGCTGCGGGCCGTTGAGGAGAGTTTGACCGGTCCCCTTGCCGGCGAACCGTTCGCCTGTTTATTCCAGGAATTTCAGGCTAGACTGAAACGGCTCGCGAACTAGCCTGGAAGGATTGTACTGCCGTGTTCGGTTCCCAGCGCCATGAGCCCGATCGTTCGCGAAGGATCGGATCCGGGGAGGACGCACGGCGATCGCCCGCAACCGCGCCCTTTACGGAGCGGGATCTGGTCGAGAAGCACCTCCGGGAACTCTACGATTTTAATCGAGGGGCGCTTTACTCGAACTCGCTGGTCCAAGCACGGACCGCTTTTGAACAAGGCGACTTTGTGAAGACTCTCGAGCTGGTAAAGGCGTCCAGGGAGCTCTTTGAGAAACGGCACCAGAAGACGCTCCAGCAGGACCCCAAAAGGCCGGACGGCAAGAGCAGGGCTTCCAAGAAGGAAAGGCTCGCCCTGGAGGGCAAGCAGTCGAGAATCAAGGAGATTATCGGGATCTTCGATGAGGTCCTGAAACCGCTGGAGACGATGGCCAAGCTGCAGCGACTTGCGCGCCCGAAGCCTGCCGCGAAATCCGACGCGCCGCGCGGGGCCCGTCCGCCTGCCCGGCGTCCCGAGGGCTTCCAGGCGGAGTACGGGGCCGCCGAGACTGACGATGGCCGCTACCGGGTAATCTGCCGGCACTTCGACGTCGAGCCGGTCAGTTCCGATCAAGACCTCCGCCCAGACACACTCTACTATGTACGCGGCAAGGAAAGCCATCTGATCCGAAGCTCGCAGGAAGAGGCACGTGCGGAGGTGGTTGCGATGACGGTGGTGCCTTCGGGGCAGCGCATGAAGCCCATTGCCAGGCGGAAACTGTTGGAACTGGGAGCGAAGGCGCAACTGCTGAGGCTGGAGCCCAAAGCTGCTTCAGCAAAGGGCCTCGAATCCAGCTCCGCGCAGCCCGATCAGGTCTCTGTGGCGGAAGGTTCGCAGGTCCCGGCCGGACCTGAGAAGAGTTACTCCGATACTGTCATCGACGTGGGACTCTTCACGCAGCTAGTGGCAGCGGCCCGGCAAGCGGAGATTGTCCCCAATGCCGATCAGATCGCCCACGTCAGGGACCGCGAATTCCGCATGGGCAAGCACCAGACGGCCTTCAGGATAATCGACCGCCTGTCCGTGAAATTCAACCAGGCGGCAGCTCAACGCGAGCAGAAACTACGGGCGGAAGAGATGGCCTACAAGTCCGGAACGCTGAAGATGTCACCCAAGCAGTGGCAGTTGAAGAAACAGCGCGATACGCTGCAGACACAGAAGATCGAAAGGGCTCGCAGGAACTTCACGAGGGTCCTGGACGGGTTGCGGATTCTGATCGTCTCCAAGTGAGCAACCGAGAGCGTGCGGGCATTCGGCCAGGCAGAAGGCGACTAAAGTCGCCGATCGGCGTGGCCCGGGTTCCATCGGCGTCTGGAGACGCCTTTCACGGGCGTGTCTGCCGATTCCTTCCCCATCGGCCGCCACTTTCCACTATTCCGGATTATTCATAAGGTGCCACGGCCGTGTCGGCCGTGTTGGTGACGGGTCAATTAGCCGTCCGCAACACGGCTGACACAGCCGTGGCACGGAAAACTCGCTACACGATGCTCCTTATGAATAATCCGGGCTATGCATCCGGCTTCTCGCTGGGGCCTTCCTCCTTGGCGTCTTCGGCTTCCACATGGGGTTCTTCTCCGCCGCCGAGCCAACGCCGGGCGGCTCCCCAGGCCTGGCCGATGAGCTTTCCGGAGAAGAGATCTTCGGTGACGGTTGTCTTGTCGGTGGAGAAGTTCTGCCAGACGGCGTCGATGTAGGGCCGGCTGGTTTCGGCCACCGAGGCATAGATTCCTTTCTCGCGGACGTCGTGCAAGGCGTCGGTGTAGTGGTCGATGACGTGGCGGTCCAGCAGCCTGCCGGCCACCTTCACAGTGGAGAGGGCTCCTCGGCCCAGCGTGCCGATCTTGCCCAGCGAGTAGAGCGTCATGGCACTGGAGATGGCCAGCGGGTTGACGCCCTGGCTGGTTGCCGTCTGGTGGATATCTTCCCACAAGCGCTGGACCTCCGCCCGAGGAATGACTTTGGTCGGATCGATCGAGCCGACGGCCTCGCGGGTCTGGTCGATCGTCTCTTTAAGACCATCTACCGACAGCGGCGGGGTGTCGAAGGCGCTGGCGGTCGTCCTGGCGGCACTGGCGACTGCCTCCAGAAGGTCGTCCACGTGGTCGATGGTCGACTCCTGGTCGATCACACCCTGCTGCTTCAGCTCGTCGGCCAGCTCCTTCAGATAGGCCTGGGATCCATAGGCCACGTCGCTGACCACGGCCAGCAGCATCATCGGGGAGAGGTGGAACGTGGCCAGCCCGGCCATTTCCACGAAGTTTCCCACGGCCTTTCGGGCCACGTAGTTTTCGATCTTGGGAGGCGCGTCGGGATCGTCGGACGGCTGCACTCCACCGATGTCTTCGGCCATGAAGTCGAGCATCTGCTGGACGAACACGTTGTACGTCTTGGAATTGCGGAAGGCCTGGGGCACCAGCAGAGAGGCCGATTCCCGCAGGGCCCCGCTGACCACGCCCGAGGCGCTGCGCAAGGTCCGTTCCGGGAGCGAGGCCCCGAAGAGGAGGAAATCTCGCACCGTGGCATAGCCAGGGTCCTTCTGCCGGGGTTGCGGTTGAGAGTCGTCGGGCATGGTTCACTCCGGATCGGGTCGTTCGTTCGGGGATCGTACGGGTGGGACGTCCGGCCGGGTAACGTCGTCCTCGCGCGGGCGCGGTTGGGGAGACCCCGGCTGGGATTGGGATGGCCGTTTCGGCGCGTCGGACTCTCCGGGCGATGCCTGCCGCGGGGAGTTGTCCGACTCCTGCCGGCCGCCGAACCAGTCTATTGTGGCCTGCATGGTGTGCGGCAGCAGTGGCAGGGGGAGCTTGGGCAGGCCATGCTGTGGCCCCAAGATCCAGCAGAGCACGTAATAACCGATCAGCAGCCCCAGCACGCCGCCCCCGAACACTTCCAGGATGAAACGAACCGCGCCTTTCTCATTCTTCTTTCTACGCGGCCACGTCGCGGCGCCGAGGTCAACCGGTCCGGATTCGTCGTCCGATTGTTGCACGCTGAACGCGGCCAGCGCGTCGGTGTCGACGGGCGTATGGCCGGTGTCGATCGCCGGCGACGCCTGGCCGGCCAGGTCGGGATCGACTTCGGTTGCCCCCTCAACCTCCCCACTGCCGCCGTCCGGCTCGGTTGTTGCACCCGATTCAAGTTGGGGACTTCGTACCGCGTCCGGGTCGACGGGGATCAGCGCGGGTGGGACCTCGGCCAGGGCCTCGCCGAGCGGATAGACGACCTCGCACAGCGGACAGCGGACCTCTGCGCCCGGGTCGATCCCGTCGGGGACCGTCACCGGTTGGTCACATCTGGGGCATTTGGAAGTGAAGGACATGGTTCCGCTCTGGGGTCGTCGGCCGCGATCATTCAGTTTACCGCCGGACCTTGCCGGGAACCAGCACCCGGCGGCAATGGCAGGAGATTATCGGCCGGGGTGCGCCGGTGGTCCGTCGCGGCTATCGTGAGTTGCTCGTCAGGACAGGTGCAACAGACCTTAGGGGCGGCCGATGAATAACTTCAGCGTTCGGGGTGGCTGGCGGCTGAGCGCAGCGAAGCCCCAGAACGCCGCAAGCTGGGGCACCGCTGTGCTATGCCCCAGCCACCCTTCGTCGAAATCGGGAAGTTATTCATCGGCCGCCCCTCAGTAATTCGGCGTGGGCGGGCGATAGTGGCTCAGATCGATCGAGCGGAACCACTCGATCGTGGTTGCCAGTCCTTCGCGCAGGGGGACCGTGGGTTTCCAGTCCAGGTGCTTGCCGGCCAAGGTGAGGTCGGGCTGGCGCTGGGTGGGATCGTCGGCCGGTAGCGGGCGATAGACGAGCCGGGACCTCGAACCGGTCAACTCGCGGGTCAACTCGGCCAACTCCAGGATCGTGAATTCGCCCGGATTGCCGAGATTGACCGGTCCGATAAAGTCGTCCGGGCCGTTCATCATGCGGATCAGCCCCTCCACCAGATCGTCACGGTAGCAGAACGAGCGGCTTTGGGAGCCGTCGCCGAAGATGGTCAACTGCTCGCCGCCGAGCGTCTGGCGAATGAAATTGGAAATTACGCGTCCGTCGAACGGGTGCATTCGCGGCCCGTAGGTGTTGAAGATCCGCGCGATGCGGATGTTCACGCGGTTGCTGCGGTGATAGTCCATGAAGAGGGTCTCGGTGGCCCGTTTTCCTTCGTCGTAGCATGCCCGGGGCCCGATCGGGTTTACGGCCCCGCGATAGCTCTCGGGCTGGGGATGGACCTCGGGATCGCCGTAGACCTCGCTGGTTGAGGCCTGGAGCACTTTGGCGTGGCACCGTTTGGCCATCCCCAGCACGTTGATGGCCCCCATCACGGAGGTCTTCATGGTCTTGATGGGATTGTATTGGTAATGTCCGGGCGCGGCGGGGCAGGCCAGGTTGTAGATCTCGTCCACTTCGAGATAGATCGGCAGCGTGACGTCGTGGCGGATCAACTCGAAGTTAGGCCGGGCCAGCAGGTGGACCACGTTTGTCTTCTGGCTGGTGAAGAAATTGTCGAGGCAGATCACGTCGTGACCTTGCTCGACAAGCCGCTCGCAGAGGTGGGAGCCGAGAAAGCCGGCCCCACCGGTAACCAAGATTCGCTTCAGTGACGACACGGTCGGCAATCCTTTTTCAGCCGGGCGGGAAGTGTAAGCGTCCGTCGCGTTCAACGGAGCACCAGTGGCAGCGTTGCCTGCAACCAGCGGCCCCGTCGGGCAGTGTAGAGGCTTCCCCGGCGGGCGGCAATAGCAGGGGGTGTGGCGGCAGAGTTGCCGCTGATAACGTGGTAAACCACGTGCATTCGCTGTGGGAAACGCGGATTGCCACAGAATCTGTAGAAATCGGGGTTCCACGCGCGGGGTGGATGTGGTAAATGAGCAGCCCGACTAAGGGGCAGTTTTACCCGGAAGAGGGACCGGCCGGCCTGTCCGGCCAGTGCCACCCTCAAACCGACCGGTGCGGCCGACTTTCGAGTCTCCGCCCGGGGGGACAGCGTCAGACGGCCGCCAGGCCGTTGACACGCCACACTGAACCTAGGGGCAATGACAATGATACATGAGCCTTCGGCAAGTAGTTCGGCTTCTGCTGGTCGATTCTGATCGGCCGGTCCACGCGGCACTCTCACGGCTGATCGAGCGGCAGAAGCTCCCCTACGTTCTGGAAACGGCCGCTTCCCAAAGGGAAGCGATCTCGCGGCTGCGCCAAGCATCGTGCGACGCGGTGTTGCTCGACTGCACCCACGGCAACGGCCGCGGCTGCGAGATCTTCGAAGAATCCCAACGCCACCCGGTCATCCTTCTGATCGATCGGGGATCTAATGACGCGGCCGTCCGGGCCGCACGCTGGGGTGCCTGTCCCTGTCTGGTCGACACCGCGGACGATAGCTCCTGGGGGCTGTTGCCGGCGGTGGTGGAGAACCTGGTCACCTGGAAGCAACGGTTGGCCAGAGTCCGCGAGAGCGAAGCCAGATTTCGCCTGATGGCCGACGGCGCCGGCGTGTTGCTATGGACCTTGGGCCCGGACGGGCGCGCCACCTCCTTCAATCGGCCCTGGCTGGAGTTCCGCGGCCGGCGACTTCAGCAAGAGCTGTCCGAAGGCTGGTTCGACGGCGTGCACCCGGAGGATCGCCAGCAGGCTCGCTGGGCCTTCCATGCGGCGCTGGACGCCCGCCGAGAGTGCCGCGTGGAATATCGGCTCAGGCGCCACGACGGCCAGTACCGCCGGATGCTGGACCTGCGCACGCCGCAATACCTTCCCGAGGGGAGCTTTGCGGGATACGTCTGTCTGTGCATCGACGCGACCAATCAGAAGCAGGCGGACGAGGAGGCCCGGCAGCGCCTGGGGCAAATTGCTCATCTGGAGCGATTGTCGACCGTGAGCGAAATGGTCTGCGAGCTGGCCCACGAACTGAGCCAGCCGCTGGGCGCGATTTCCGACTATGCGCAAGCCGGCCGACACCAGGCACGCAGTTTAAGGGGCGAGAACTGCGACCAGGTGATCGACTTTTTCGGCCGGATCACCGAGCAGGCGGATCGTGCCGGGCGGATCGTACGTCGGGTGCGCGAGTTTGTTCGCCGGGAGGACTGCCACCGTTGTGAGGTGGACATAAACGACCTGATCCGCGAGCTTGTGGTCTTGCTGGAGGTGGACGCGCGGTCGCACCACGTCCGTCTGGAACTGTCGCTGGGACGCTCGTTACCCAAGGTGACGATAGATCGGACCCAGATTGAACAGGTGATCACGAACCTGGTCCGTAACGCCATGGAAGCCGCGGAGGAGATGCCGCAGCGGCGGCGCACGGTGAGAATTCGCACGTCGCTGGACGACGCGAACGGACTCGAAGTGGTGGTGGTGGACAAGGGACGGGGCTTGGAGGCAGAGGAAGTCGAGCGGTTATTCGAGCCTTTCTATTCCGGGAAGGCCGACGGCATGGGGCTGGGGCTGTCGATCAGCCGTTCGATCGTGGAAGCACACGGCGGCCGCCTGGAGGCGTCGCCGAACGTGGAGCAAGGGACCACACTGCGTTTCACCTTGCCGATTGACGGCGAAGGAGGCGAGAGGTGAGTGAGCAACCCACGGTTTTCCTGGTGGACGACGATCCGGCCGTGCTGCAATCGTTGAACGCCCTGGTAAAGGTCGTGTTTCCCCGCGTGGAGGCCTTCTCCTCCGCGGCCGAGTTCCTGGCCGCTTACCGGCCCGGGCGCGCCGGATGCCTGGTGCTGGACGTGGCCATGCCGGGGATGAGCGGGCTGGAACTGCACCGGAAACTGCTCGAGGAAAAGGCGGACCTGCCGGTGGTATTCATCACGGGCCACGGCAACGTGCAGATGGCGGTGGGGGCCATGCAGGCCGGCGCGGTCAACTTTCTGGAGAAGCCCTTCCCGGAACAGGAGCTTTGGGACAGCATCCGCCAGGCGCTGGAGTTGGACGAGCGAAACCGCCGCCGCCAAGCCCGACGCGGCGAGGCCCAACGGCGTATCGCCGGGCTAACCGGCGGGGAACGAGAAGTGCTGGACCTGATCATGGAAGGGAAACTCAACAAGGAAATTGCCGTCAAGCTCGGGCTGAGTGTGCGCACGATTGAAGACCGCCGGGCCAGGCTAATGAAGAAGACGAAGGTCAACTCGGTGGCGCAACTGGTCCAGCTCGCTATGACTCACTGAAGAAGGGGAGGACGAAGGATGCAACTGTTTGGCCGTTCCCCGCAGCGGCAAGCCGCGGGCCTTTCGCAGGGAGAATGTGTGCCAAGAGGGGAGATGAAAACAAGGGAGAAACGGGCAATCAAGAGCCCGAGCCCCCCCCTCCCTCCTTCGCCGTTTTGCCCAATTGCACGCATGTGCGTTGCGAAGGACCCACGGTTGGCCGCTGCGGCAAACGGCCAAGCAGTATACGTCAATTCCAGCGGGTCGGAGCACCAGTCGGTCAGCACTCTCTGCAGGGCTAAAGTCCGGCACTTTTTCACGTCGATGTTTGAGTGAGTGGGCAAGGCGACCTCGTCCAGGCGGCAGATCCGGACCTCGATGATATTGGTCTGATCGGAGGGGTGATTCGTGCCGGTTCCGGCGACAAACTGCACGCTCCCTGCCGAGAGAATCGGCGTTGCCACACCTTGTGGTCCCCGGTTGTGATGAAAATAAGGCTGCCCTTTCTCAAGCCATAACTGATTACAAAGCAAGGGTTTACAATCCGAAGATGGTAAGTATTCGCCCAACCCGTAGCCACGCTCGCCAGAGCGTGGTTTTCGAGGGCAATTGTCCACGGTCTGGCGACCGTAGCTACCGAGTCCACGGGTTCGGCGAATGTTTACCGAAGATGGCAAACTCTCGGGTATGGCTACGGTCTGCTCAAATCAACCTTGCAGCAAGAGCAAGACCGTGCCAGACTCTGCGCCCCACGCGTTAGCTATCACGGTTCAAGGATCAACTGCAATGCATCACGTCGCCGCGGTGCAAAAGGCCCCGTTTACGGAAGCGGCCGCCACTGGTAGGGGGTGGTGTGGCGGCGTGACCGTGGCTGAACTCTTCGCCATCGTAACCCGGTGTCTGGCAATCGGGCTGGGGTTCACCATCCCGATCTCCACGGCCGCGACTTCAGCCACGTTCGGGATGCTGGTTGTCTGCTGGCTATTCACGGGTAACTATGTCGCCAAGTATCAGATAATCCGGCGCAACCGGGTAGCCCTGCTGGCGATAGCGTTGTTCGGGATGTACGTGGTCGGTCTGACCTACACCACGGCCCCCTTATCGGAGGCGGCGGGCGCGTTGCTGAAATATCGGAAGCTCTTGTGTATTCCGGTGCTGGTGACCATATACACTCACAGTCGGGCGCGCGACTACACTATCCGCGCCTTCGAGTTGGCAATGCTGATCACCCTGGTTGCCTCGTTCCTGGTGTGGTGGGGACTCCTCGAGTGGGGCCGCGGGACTCCCGACGACTGTGCGGTCTTCAAGAACCATATCACCCAGAACATTCTGATGGCCTTTTTTGTGGCCGTGCTGGCGAACCGTGCTTGTCAGGACCGCCGGTACCGATGGGTTTATGTCGGCATCATTCTGTTTGCCGTTTACAACATCCTTTTCATGGTCGGCGGGCGCACGGGATACGTGGTTCTTTCCGCGCTGGTCGGTCTGTTCATGTTCCAGCGCCGCGGAAAACGTGGCCTGGCTTTGGCTGCCACCCTGGTGATCGTCGTGGGGGCCGCCGCATTCGTCTGCTCGGGAGTGTTCCGCGAACGAGTCACCGTCGTAGCCCGGGAAGTCGCCGACTACTACAACTACCGACGGGATTCCCCGGATTCTTCCGTCGGAGAGCGTTTCGCGTTCTACCGGAGCAGCGTCCGGATCGCATCGCAGAGCCCTCTTATCGGAACCGGAACCGGCAGTTTCAAGCACGAGTTTGCGAAGCTAAGCGAGAGCAAGGGAAGGCGCACCGTTCTTCAGCCGCACAACGAGTACCTCAACGTCTTCGTCCAGACGGGATTTCTGGGCTTGAGTATTTTCCTCTATTGGCTCTATACGCAGTGGGCCCACAGTAAGCGCCTGCCGCTGGACATGGCCCTGCTGGCACAGGCCGTGCTGGTTACCTTCGTGGTGGGAAGCCTCTTCAATTCGCTTATGTCCGACACGACCGAGAGCCATGTCTACTGCCATTTCATCGGACTGTGCTTTGCGACTTTCGGACAAGCCACGGCCGACAGCCGGCCGGAATGAGCAGGCCCCAAAGAATGGGGCTCCGCCCGCGGGCCTCAGCGCCCGCCGCCGACGACCTCTGCAATCCGTTGCCGGGTGACCGGCTGGATCAGGCCGTGTTCGCAGATCAGCGCCCGGATCAGTTCGGCGGGGGTCACGTCGAACGCCGGGTTGTATACGTCGATTCCCTCGGGGGCCGTCTGGCGGCCGAAGCCATGGGTGATTTCGCGGGGGTCGCGCTGCTCGATGGGAATCTCATCCCCGTGGGAGATCGAGAGGTCGAAGGTGCTGGCGGGGGCGGCCACGTAGAAGGGAATCTGGTGGGCGGCGGCCAGCGAGGCCACACCGTAGGTGCCGATCTTGTTGGCCACGTCGCCGTTGGCCGCGATCCGGTCGGCACCGGTCACCACCGCCTGGACCCGGCCTTCCTTCATCACCACCGCGGCCGCCGAATCGCAGATCAAGGTGGTGTCGATCTCTCGCTGCTGCAATTCCCAGGCGGTCAGTCGGGCACCTTGCAACAGCGGTCGGGTTTCGTCGACGTAGACGTGCAGCCGCTTGCCCGACTCCGCTGCCGCGAAGAAGACGGCCAGGGCCGTGCCGTAGTCGGCCGTTGCCAGGCCGCCGGCGTTGCAGTGAGTTAGCACGCCTTGGCCGTCGGACAGCAGTTCGGCCCCATGGCGTCCGATCGCCCGGCAGGTGCGGCGATCTTCCTCGTGGATTGTGCGGGCTTCGGCCAGCAAAGCATCGGAGATTTCGGCAGTGGGCGAGCCGCGAAGCTCCGCGGCGGTGTCCTTCATCCGCCCCAGAGCCCAAAAGAGGTTTACGGCCGTGGGCCGGCTGGAGGCGAGGTAGTCGACGACCTCGTCGAGGCGTTGGTACAGAGCGGTCTGGTCCTTTCCGGCCGCCGTCTGCAACCCGATGCAGACGCCGTAGGCCGCCGTGATGCCGATGGCCGGCGCGCCGCGGATCCGCAGCATCTTGACGGCCTCCCAGACCGTCTCCACGTCGCGGCATTGGATTTCGACAAATTCCAGCGGCAGGAGCGTCTGGTCGATCAGCTCCAGGTATCCGTCGGCGCCACCGACCCAGCGGAGTGTTTCAACGTGCTTCATCTTCCAAACCGGTCTTTGCCAGTGTGCTTACGTTTCCTTGTTGGCCAGAGCGGACCGCAGTGCCGCGTCCTTGGAGTTGACCTTGTCGACCAGGCTCTGCTTGAAGGCGGTCAGTTTGTGCTGGAGTGCTTCGTCGGCCAGGGCCAGAATCTCGACGGCCAACAGGCCGGCGTTTCGGGCACCGCCGCTGCCCAGGCCCACGGTGGCCACGGGAACGTCGCCGGGCATCTGCACGATCGACAGCAGCGAGTCCAGTCCACCCTGCAGGTTGGTGGGGACCGGGATGCCGATCACCGGCAAGGTGGTGTGCGAGGCGACCACACCCGCCAGGTGGGCGGCCCCGCCGGCTGCGGCGATGATCACCTTCAGTCCTCGCTGGGAAGCCGTGGTGGCGTAGTCTCGGACGACCTCGGGTGTGCGATGGGCGCTCATCACCCGAGTTTCGTAGGGGAGCTGGAACTCATCCAAGGCGGCAGCCACCGACTTGATTTTGGGCCAATCGCTGTCGCTACCCATCACGATACCCACCCGGGGCGAGTTGCTATGGGGCATTTGGGATTCTCCGCAAAGTCACCGTTCTATACATTCGGCCCATTCTAGGAATTCCATAGCCGGGGGGCAACGCCCCGCGGGCAGCCGTCGCGATCTTCGCCCCGCGGGGCGTTGCCCCCCGGCTATTGGCGGCCGGCGTAGTCAAAGGAAAGGTCCTTCGCCCTCGCGCCACTTCCAACCGCGGTGCGAGGGCAGGTACTCGTTGACCAGGTATTCAAAGTGGCGTCGATCCCTCACTCGCTTGCGGCTGGCACCATCGCTGAACCAGATCTGACGCTGCAACTCGCAGCTCAACCGCCGCGTAAGCGACGACTTCAGGCCGCTGCGTATCCGCTTCCAGGGACGTTCATCCCGCCAACTTACCAGGGCGTGGACGTGAGTCGAGTCGGTCGCGACGAAGTGCCCCCGGCACCGTTGGTGAAGCCACGCTGCCTGCAGCTCGGAGATTGCTAATTGTTGAACCTCCGAGTCGAAACTGACTCTTGACTGTTTCGCAGCTTGTCGATACTTACGAGCTTTTTCCTGGTCAGGCGGCAACACGCCCTGTCCACGCCGCACGTAGCCCTGTTGTCGGTCCGGCATCCAACTGCCATAGGCGTGATAGCTGAAGAGATAACAGGGCATTGTTCATACCCACTTCGCGACAGCTCGATGCAATCCACTAGATCGTGATTGTACAGAGGCAATAGCCGGGGGGCAACGCCCCGCGGGCCCCGCGGGCAGCCCACCACCCTCATCGGCCCGCGGGGCGTTGCCCCCCGGCTATTGTGCATCCCCCGGCTATTGTGCATCCCCTGGGCCCTCACGCCGGCTTGCCTGGCTTGGCGCCGAGCTCATCGCGTTGGTTGCTGCTCTCGCGTTGGCGGAGGTAGAGCTTGATCGGCACTTCGCCGAACTCCAGCCGGTCGCGGAACACGCCCAGCAGATAACGCTGATACGGTTGGCTCAGGGCCCTGGGGTTGTTGCAGAAGAGCACAATCGTGGGCGGTTGGCCGGCGACCTGGGTGGCGTAGTAGATCTTGGGGCGGCGGTTTCGATACAAGGGCGGCGGATTGTGTTCCAGGGCGGCTCCCACCAGCTTGTTGAGCTTCGCGGTGGTGATCCGGCTTCGCGACTGCTTGAACAGCATCTGGGCGTGGTTCAACAGCGCCTTGACGTTCTTGCCCGTCTGGCCCGTGATAAACGCTATCGGCACGTGCCACATGCTGCGGAACGTGTCGCGGACGTAGGTGACCCATTTTTCGGTGGGCATGCTGCCGGCCATCAGGTCCCATTTGTTCACCACGAAGATGCAGGGTTTGTATTCCTGGGAAATGTAGTCGCAGAGTTGCTTGTCGACCTTGCCGATCCGCTGGCTGGCGTCGAAGAAGAGCAACACCACGTCGGCCCGGCGGATGCTCCGCTGCGCGCGGTGAGTGCTGTAGAAATCAACGTTCGTGGAAATGCTCTTCCGGCGGCGGAACCCGGGCGTGTCGATGGCCACGAAGGTGTGGTTGTCCAATTCGAACCGAACGTCGACGCTGTCGCGGGTGGTGCCGGGCACTTCGCTGGTGATCATTCGCTCGGCTTTGACCAGCGTGTTGACCAGCGTGCTCTTGCCGGTGTTCCGACGCCCCACAATGGCCACCTTCATGGACGGCTCGGTGAGCTGCTGCGGGTCGGATAGTTTGGGCAACCGCTCCTCGACGGCGTCGATCAGTGCCTGCTTGCCGATGTTCTGCTTGACGCTGACACGAAGCACCTTGCGGCCCAGGCGATAGAACTCGTCGGCCTGGGCGTCCAGTTGTTCGTGGTCGGTCTTGTTGGCCAGACAGAGCACCGGCGCGGTGACGTAACGCAGCCGCCGGGCGACCTCCTGATCCAGGGGCGTGGGGCCGTCGCGGGTATCCACCACAAACAGAATCACGTCGGCCGAGTCGATGGCCACACGGATCTGCTGTTCGATGTGTTCCGTCAGATCGTCGACGTCTTCGATCCCTATCCCCCCCGTGTCGACCAACTCCACGAACCGGCCGTTCACCTCGACCAGGTGTGTCACCCGATCGCGGGTTACCCCGGAAGTGGGATCGACGATTGCGATCCGCCTCCCGGCCAGCCAGTTGAAGATGCTCGACTTGCCGACGTTGGGCCGGCCGACGATGACAACCTGTGGGACTCCCATAAAGAATCTCACCAAGGGGACGCGAATGCGCCGGTTCCGGTGCGTTCGGAGCAGGACGGCCGACGCGGGGACATCATACACGCTATTCCTTCATAATAGTCTGGCCCGTGTTTTGGTGCCACGCCACGTAGGGTATTCGCTGCTGGGGCTGAGTAATTGAGCCCGGGCTGCCGCCCCCCCATTCCCTGCCTCCCGCCGGGCCCTATACTTGTTTTGGGGTCTGCGTACGGGCCGGCCCGGCCAAAAACCACGGGAGCGACGATGACCCAGCAAGGCGAAGCGGCAGCCGGGCGGGCGGCCCGGGCGATGGTGCAGAAGTTGGAGAGCCTCCATGGGGCGGGGGTGACACACCTGGGTAAAGTGCCCTGGGACGAGATGCGGCCGGTGGCCGCAGCCATTGCCCCCCAGAAGACGGCCGAAGCGGACCGCCGCTCTGCGGCCCTGGCCGTGGTCGCCCGCGAGGTGGCCGCCTGCACCCGCTGCCCGGAGTTGGCCCGAAACCGGACCCAAACCGTCTTTGGAGTGGGCAACCCCTGCGCCCGCTTGGCCTTTCTAGGGGAGGCCCCCGGTGCCGACGAAGATCGCCAGGGCGAGCCGTTTGTGGGCCGGGCCGGGAAACTGCTGACCGACATGATCGAAAAGGGGATGAAGCTCGAGCGCAAGGACGTGTATATACTGAACATCCTCCGCTGCCGCCCGCCGGGCAACCGCACCCCGTTGCCGATCGAGGCCGCCAACTGCCGCGAGTACCTCGACCGCCAACTTCAGATCATTCGGCCCGAGTTCATCTGCTGCCTGGGCGCGGTGGCGGCCCAGAACCTGCTGGACACCACGGTCTCGATCGGCAAGCTACGGGGCCGCTTCCACGACTACAAGGGGATCAAGGTCCTCTGCACGTATCACCCGGCCTACCTGCTGCGGAACCCGGCCGCCAAACGCCCCACCTGGGACGATCTGAAACTGCTGATGGATGAAATGGGGATGGCCGTGCCGGAGAAATAGAGGCTCTCCGAGTTGCCCCCTACAACGATTGCCGAGAAAAACGTTTAGCCCCGGTGGCCACACCGGGGGTTGCGCCGCGTGGCCGCGGCGGCCAAACTTGGCGTCACGTTGCCAACACTGCGCGACTGCACTTGGTGGACAGGGCCGACCGGCCATGGACGAGATCAACCCGTACGAATCGCCGAAACATGCGTCAGCGAGACCGACGCTGGGTGATCGCAATGGCGAAACCCTTGGCGGTCCGGCAAGAGGTGGTTTGCGCAGACGGGATTTCGTGCGTCCGGTCGGGTATTACGGCATCGCGTTGGTCATCACGGCCCTCGTGTTGGATGATGGAACGATGTTTCGGGCCTGCCTGGCGGCCGTGATCGCGCACTGGATCGGGATGATGATCATTGTCATTCGGCGCCGAACCTCGCCGACAGAACTGGATGTGGGTTTCGTCAAATTCGGCTTTCTGTTCTTTTTCTTCTTGAGCATTCCGGCTGGGTTCGTGGTCAGGGCCGTCATGGCGTTGCGCTGAGAGATATCCACTCAACAAAAAGTATGACAACAATGCTTCCCAAGACCTTCAAATGCTACCTGGTCACCAAGGACGCCGACGGCAAGGTCCACGGCGAAATGGCCGAGCGGTCGCTCGATGAGCTGCCCCCCGGGGAAGTCGTGGTGCGGGTGGCGTATTCCTCGTTGAACTACAAAGACGCCCTGGCCGCCACCGGTCACCCGGGAGTGAACAAGGTCTTCCCGCACGTGCCCGGCGTGGACCTGGCCGGCCAGGTGGCCGAAAGCGGCGTCTACGAGTTCGTCGAGGACGACCGGGTGCTGGCCACCGGCTTCGACCTGGGGTCGAACCGTTGGGGCGGGTTCGCCGAGTACGCCAGCCTGCCCGAGGACTGGATCGTGCCGCTGCCCGCGGGGTTGAGCCTCCGCGAGAGCATGATCCTGGGGACCGCGGGTTTCACGGCGGGGCTGTGCGTCGACGCCCTGCAGAAACACGGGGTCGAGCCCACCGGCGGCGAGGTCGTCGTTACCGGCGCCAGCGGAGGGGTGGGCAGCATGGCCGTGGCCATCCTGGCCAAGCTCGGATACCAGGTGGCGGCGGTGACCGGCAAGACCACCGCACACGAGTACCTCAAAGAACTCGGGGCCCGGCGGATCCTGGGACGCCAGGAGGTCGACAACCGCAGCGGCAGGCCGCTGTTGCACGCCCACTGGGCCGGGGCCGTGGATACCGTGGGCGGGAACATCCTGGCCACCGTGCTGCGAGAGACAAAACTCGGCGGCTGCGTGGCCGCCTGCGGGCTGACCGCCGGCGACGATCTGCCGGTGACCGTCTATCCGTTCATCCTCCGCGGCGTTACCCTGGCTGGGATCGACGCCGCCTGGGGGCCGATCCCCCTGCGCCACCAGATCTGGGACCGCCTGGCCGCTGAGTGGAAACCCCACAACCTGGAGAAGATGGCCAGCTTCATCGAGCTGCCGGAGTTGCCCCCGCGGATCGACGCCATCCTGGCCGGGCAGATTACCGGGAGGGTGGTCATTCGCGTTGGCGGGGAAGAGGGGGAGGAAGGAAGTATGAATGATGAATGATGAATGATGAATGCAGAATACAGAGTGATGATTGATGATTGATGATTTCAATAGCCGGCGGGCAACGCCCGGCGGGAGATCCACCGGATCCTTGATCCCATGTACGAAATCTTTGAACACACCGCCGACCTGGGGCTGCGGATCCGGGCGGACGACCTGCGGGGGCTGTTTGAAGAGGCCGCCCGGGCGCTGTTCTCGGTGATCGTGGAGAACTTCGAGGACGTCCGGCCGGTCGACGAGTTGGCGCTGAAGGTCGAAGGGACCCGGCACGACGACTTGCTCCGCGACTGGCTGGGAGAGCTGCTCTATGTGTTCCATACCGAACATGTGCTGCTGGTAGATTTTTCCGTTCGGCTCGACCACTCCGGGCTGACGGCCACCGCCCGGGGTGAGACGGTCGACCTGGACCGGCACCGGATCGACGCCGAAGTGAAGGCCGTCACGTATCACGGCCTGAAGGTTCAGCAGGACGCTGGCGGTTGGCTGGCCGAGGTGATCGTGGATGTATGACTTCTGACGGCTTGTGGTGAACCACTTTTTTGCCCCGATGTCTTCCCTCCTTGGTCGCAGCGTCGTAATATTCTAGGGATCGTCGAACAACAGCATTACACTTTGGGAGAATAGCCCCACCCGGGAGGGCGGGGTTCTTGGAGCATACACGCGACCCACCCCGCCCTCCCGGGCGGGGGCTATTGGCTGACTCGAGGCTGCGGGCGTGTTCGTGGGTAGGCTCCTTGAGTGTAGGACCTGGTCCATTCGTGAAAGGAAGCCCAGCCATGGTCAAACAGGGTTTCACCGGGCCGCTCGAGCAGATCGACGAGTGCTGCTGGCGGATACCGGTCGATTACCGGTCGGGGATGCAGGTGGAGGGACGGATCTTTGCCGACGAGAAGCTCCTTCCACAGATCCGCTCAGACCGGGCGCCCGAGCAGGTGGCCAACGTGGCCTTTCTGCCGGGGATCCAGACGGCCAGCCTGGCCATGCCGGACATCCACTGGGGATACGGCTTCTGCATCGGCGGAGTCTGTGCGACCGATCCGAAGGAAGGCGGCGTGATCTCGCCGGGGGGGGTCGGATACGATATCAACTGCGGCGTGCGGCTGGTGCGGACCGATCTGTCGTGCGAGGAGGTCCAGCCGCAGATCGAGCAGTTGATGGAACGGCTCTTCCGCCGGATTCCGGCCGGGGTCGGCCGCGGCGGGCCGTACCTCTTCGGCGGCCAGCAACTCAAGCGGATCCTGGCCGAAGGTCCGGCCTATCTGAAAGAGCGAGGTCTGGCCACCCCCGACGACCTGGAGCACACCGAGGCCGGCGGCTGCCTGGAAGACGCCCAGCCGGAGAGCCTCAGCCAGCGGGCGGTGAAGCGAGGCGGCGATCAGTGCGGTACCCTGGGATCGGGCAACCACTTCCTGGAGATCCAGGTGGTCGACGAGATCTGCGACGACCCGGCGGCCGAGGCCATGGGGATCCAGAAGGACCAGGTCTGCGTGATGATCCATTCCGGCTCTCGGGGGCTGGGTTACCAGGTCTGTGACGACGCCCTGAAGAAGCTCCGTAACGTGCCGGCGAAGTACGGTATCGAACTGCCAGACCGGCAACTGGCCTGCGCACCGGTCGAGAGCCCCGAGGGGCAGGAGTATCTCGGTGCCATGCGCTGCGCGGCCAACTATGCATGGGCAAATCGGCAGTTGCTGATGTGGCAGGCCCGGGAGGTGATGGCCGATTTCTACGGCCGGAGTTGGGAGTCGCTGGGGATGAGGCTGATCTACGACGTCGCCCACAACATCGCCAAGATGGAACGGCATACGGTGGACGGCCGCCAGAAGATGGTCTGCGTACATCGCAAGGGCGCCACCCGGGCGTTTCCGCCGGGCCATCCGGAGATACCCCGGAAGTATCGGCAGATCGGCCAGCCGGTGATTATCCCCGGCGACATGGGCCGGGCAAGCTGGGTCCTGGTGGGCCAGCAGGGGAGCATGGATCAGACGTTCGGCACGACTTGCCATGGAGCCGGCCGGGTGATGAGTCGCAAGGCGGCCGTTCAGAACGCACAGGGCCGCCGGATCGACCGCGAACTGGCCCAGAAAGGCATCATCGCCCGGTGCCGGAGCTGGAAAGGGCTCGCCGAAGAGCAGCCGGCAGCATATAAAGACGTTGACCTGGTGGTCGACGTGGTCCATCAGGCCGGCCTGGCCAAGAAAGTCGCCCGGCTGCGGCCGATCGGCGTGGTAAAGGGCTAGGAGGCTGTCGCAAAACAAGGTCCCGTTTCTTGCGTTTGTTGATAACCCCGCCTTCCCGGGCGGGGCTGTTCTCCAAGAGTGCGACGTTGTTTTTTGACAACTCCCAAGCCCGCTAAACGGCAATCCGGAGGAACCCAGCGCGGTAGCAAATACGAAGCCGATCCACCCGCGGTCAATTGAAAGGGAGGTGAGCCAATGGCGATCGAGGTCACCAGCACGGCCTTTGGTCACTGCCAGCCGATACCTAAGGGGCACAGCGGTGAAGGGGCCGACGTTTCCCCCCCGATTTCATGGTCGGGTTTGCCCGAGGGGACCCAGGAATTGGTCCTGATCTGCGACGACCCCGATGCTCCGACGGCCGAGCCCTGGGTGCACTGGGTGATCTACAAGATTCCCGCCACGCTCAGCGACCTGCCGGAAGGGATCGAGCGCAAAGCCCGGCTGAAACAGCCGCCCGGCCTGCTGCAAGGCAGGAATTCCTGGCCCAGCCAGAACGTGGGCTACCGCGGCCCAATGCCGCCGCCCGGCCACGGCACGCACCGTTACTTCTTCAAACTCTACGCCCTGGAGGCCAAGCTGGTAATCAGCCCGGGTGTTGACAAAAAGAACCTCCTGGAAGAAATCAAGGGCCACGTGTTGGAAGAAGGTCAATTGATGGGTACGTACCGGAGGTAGGAAGCCATGAGACAAGCGGGCACGATTGCGGTGCGCCTGATGTTGGCCGCTGCACTGGCCGTGGCCGGCCTGGCGGGTTGCCGGTCGCAACGGGAAGAATCGCCGCCGGACACTCGGCAGTACGCCCGGATCGAGTTGACCAGCACCGCTTTTGGTGATGGTCAGCCGATTCCCATGAAGTACACTGGGGAAGGGGAAGACGTTTCGCCCTCGCTCTGGTGGTCGGCCCTGCCGGAAGGCACGAAAGAGCTGGCCCTGATCTGCGACGATCCCGACGCCCCCCGGGCTGAGCCCTGGGTACACTGGGTGATCTACGCAATTCCGGCTGCGGCCACCGGGTTGCCGGAGGACTTCGACCACACCGATCGGATCGAGGGAGAGCTGACCGGCCTGGTCGAGGGCAAGAACTCGTTCGGCAACACCGGTTACGGCGGCCCGATGCCTCCGCCCGGCCACGGCAAGCACCGCTACTTCTTCAAACTCTACGCCTTGGACAGCCAGTTGGCCCTCGAGCCGCGACTGGATAAGAACTCGCTGCTGAAAGCAATCCAAGGCCACGTCCTGGGCAGAGGCGAGTTGATGGGCACCTACCAGAGGTGAGCCGTGCCCGACCGCAGAAAGCACCGGGGGCCGCACCCGGAGGACGCCCGGCTGTTCGCGCCCGAAATCTGGCCGGTGTTGCGCGAGGCCACGGCCGATCTCTGCTGGCTGTTGGGCCGGGGCTACGCCGACAAATCTGCACTGAAACTGGTCGGCGACCGCTACGACCTGATCGCCCGGCAACGCACGGCCGTGGGGCGGTGTAGCTGCAGCGCGGCCGAGTCGGCCCGCCGGCAGGACCACCGCGTCGGTCCGGAACAACTCGCCGGGCGGCCCCTCTGGCTGGACGGCTACAACGTGCTCACGACGATCGAATCCGGGCTGGCCGGCGGGGTGGTGCTGGAGGGACGCGACGGGACGTATCGCGACATGGCCAGCATGCACGGCAGCTACCGCAAGGTCGCCGAAACCCGGCCCGCGCTGGAATTGCTCGGCCGGGTGACCGCGGCTTTGAACGTGGAGCAGTGTACCTGGTATCTGGACCGTCCGGTATCGAACAGCGGCCGGCTGAAGCAGATCATGCTGGCCGTGGCGGCCGCTGAAGGCTGGCCGTGGCGGGTGGAATTGGTCCAGGACCCGGATGCGGTGCTTCGGCAGACCGGCCAGATCGTGGCCACCGCCGACAGCGCGATCCTGGATCGCTGCGCCGCCTGGTTCAACCTGGCCCGGGAAACCATCGACCGGCACGTGCCCGAAGCGCGGGTGCTGGATCTGGGTAGGTCGGGCGGTTAGCAGCCAAGTGAGGATTTCATCCGTCGCGTTGATGTTCCGGTAGAGAGTGCGGCCGGGATTCGCCTGCGTGATTAGCCCGGTCGATCCGCTTTTCTGTTGCGATCACCCCCGCTTCCGAATGCAATGCTTTTGCGTCCTGTGCGTGTAAGTTCCTTCGCATAAAGGGCTTAGATGTTCGCGTCCGTAAGTATTCGCCCAACCCGTCTTTTGGGTGGGCGCGCGGAATGAGTGATCAGAAGTGGGTGAGGGGCTTCGGCGGGGAACGGGGAGCAGTTGGCGCTATGACGAGTCGTTGATCGACACGG
>SDBV01002206.1_pt1 | contig 29160 bp, 41 predicted proteins | sample 2277081 | NCBI WGS metagenome assembly SDBV01 (sample SAMN10402039, study PRJNA504765) | marine sediment metagenome | isolation source: marine sediment core GS10_PC15, 223 cmbsf | place: Arctic Ocean: Southern Knipovich Ridge | collected 2010
GATGGGATATCCACACCATCATCTCACTGCTCTATATTCTCAACCGGAGCCTTATGCTCTCCATTTGAGATTATGCCCCTTCGTTGGCCGGGCTTAGGCTTCTTTAGTACGTTTTCATCTTCTTCTTTGACTTGCTTCCCTTGCTCTGCGGGTTTATCAACAGCTTCTACCTTTTTTACAACCTTCTTCTTAGTCTTCACAACAGCCTTTTTCGCATCATCTCTAGCCTTGATAAGATTCTCTATATTCCCATCAACCGCCGCCATCAACTCGTCAATAGCCTTGGCAGGGTTACTGTTCCTTGCCTTACTCTTGATGTAGGTTTTTATGCCTGGATGTAATTTGGATTTACCCAGACATTCACTTAGTGTTGGCATCGTCGATCACTCGCATAAAGGCAGGGATCAGCACAATTAACTCTTCATCGTCCCGTTTAATATCGTCCCATTCATCAGTTAAGGGTATGTCCGGGCCGGAATTGCCGTGTTTTCTGGGGTAGGCGTATTGGTTAAAAAGAATTGTCAGCATTATGCTCCACTCGCATTTTCGTCGAGTAGATAAAAGTCTAATGCAACTTCTATTTTGGTATTAGCCGATCCCTTACCCCTGAACCATATATCAGCTAATGCCTTAACCTTAATATGTGACTTAAATTCCTTTTCAATATTAGCTTCAGATACTCCAGACTCTTGCCACAGAACTCTTCTGGGCGCAAAGGGTGTTGTAGTATCTAATATGTTCTCACGCTCGTACAGAGCGATATCTACCGTCTTGTTAGTTGCTACATCAGCAATCACTTCAAGTCTGGTAATGTACAAAACCTTGCCTAATGGAACTGAATAGTATCCATTGCCAGCCTCACCAGACCCATACACTACCGCCGTGTCAACATTACCCTCCACTCCAGTCATTCTGGCAAGTTCAGCACCAGCGCTTGCAATCCGACAAATAATGTCGCCTTGATGAGAACCACCATAAGTACCACAGGTTTCGCTGTGCATCTTGTTAATGCGTCTATAAGTCAAAGTTCCTGCTACGGCTGTTGTTCCATTGGTAAGAATTATTTCATCTTGGTCTACGCCTGTGTCAGATAGTCCGTGTACTTCTACACTCTGTACACCCAACCCTGGTGTTGTCCCATTGTCAGCAACATCTGTGCTAACTATTTCAATTGACTGAGCAGAAGTCTGCCAATTTATATCCCCGCCTGCTGGGTGTATGTCCTCCCAGCTAGTTCCAACAACGGCATTAAAGCCAAAGAAGAAGAACGCCCTTTGCCCTGTTACCAGCCTCCTTGCAAGGCCAAGGTCAGCAGGGTTGATTTCCCTTGTCAGTTGGACGATGTTGGTGAGGCCAACTGTACCCTCTAAGGTGTTCGCCAATTCCATTGTCCGTCCGTTGGCGAATATCGTCTGGATTCTAAACGAACCAGTCTGTGCAACCGAGTCATTTAGATATCTGATCCTAAAATACCTCTCGCCGATATTCCACATGTGCGGTATATCAAAGCTCAGTTGAGGGACAATCCGTTTGATACTACTGAACACCACATTGTCAGAACTAACCTCAAAGAATAACGTGCCTGTAGCTGTATTCAGGGAACCATAGATGGAAACGGATGCGGTGGTGAACCCAGTAACATCTTCCGACGTTCCTTGGTATGTCGCATCACCCGTAAGAAGGGTAGTTGTTGAGTTGCTTGTTGAGATAAAGCTACCACCCGCAGGCAATGGGTTTGAAGCCTCAACGTCAGTGTATGCGCTGTCAGCTCCAAACCCTATCTTAATACGCTGAGCTTTTGCACCATGGGCCACTCCGCCATCGGTGATACGATCCGTAGCGATTTTATCGCCAGCCCGTGCATTAAAAGATGCCGCTGGATCAAGAACGCTCGTATTGTCTGTATTGGGGTCAGCTGCCATCTGGCACCGCTCTCACTGATTTGATACGCCCATCGTGATGCCGTCTGATTGTGAACTCATAGGATACTGGCTTGCGAGCCTGAACTGTGACGCTGGATGGAGGTACTAAAACTGTTGTTGGTTCGACTGAGACATTGACCACAGGTGGTTCGACAGCTGGAGTAGTTATGTTTATAGAGCGTATTTCGGCCTTGATCTCGCCAAGGGTTTCCACAATATCAGCGTGCTGGTCTTGCTCTATAGATGTTTCGCCTGTAACGGCCATTAACTACCTATACACTTCCTGAGCGACTTCAATCGCCCCTTGGTCAATCGTTCCTCTCTCAGCGATTGCCCAACATTCTCTGCCGATACATCTATTTTCGTCAATTTCCCCGTTCCTATATCAACCGCTTGTATCTGGCTTAGTACCCCTTCGCCCTTTTCTTGGACTTCTGGCCCTTGCCCTTTGGCTTCGGGTGCTTTTTCGTCGATGGGTAATTGGTCTTTTTGGTCTTGTGTGGCATCTGTGGGTTCCTTTGTAGTAAATTTTGGTGGTGTGTGTGGTTTAGAAAGAAGATCAGTAAGGGATTCCTCAAAAGCTGTAAATATCTGTTCGGTCTGCTCTGCAAATTCCCTTACTTTTGCCTTACGGCCTTCCTTGGTAAACCCAGATATATCACTTTCCAGCGTTAAATGTGGGTCAAGATTTTCCCTTCTGCCCCAAGCCTGAAGCAGAGTGTTTGCGATCCGCTTCTTAATGTCAACGATATCCTCAGGACTATTAGAACGATTTAATCGCTGTGCCGTAAGAGATGCAGCAAGACCCAAGTCACCTTCAGTGGGAGATATGCCTAAATCGCTTAAAATAGTGTTTCTGAGGCCTGTATCCTCAATGCCCTCTATATTTGTTTCTCTTATTGCACTATCAACTTTTTCTCTTACGGCAGTAAAATCCTGTATGTCAAGTGTAAGTCGTTTTTCAACAAGTGCTTCGGCAAGGGGGTCGCTGTCGGCTTCCTTGAAGGATTTGCCTTCCGCAATTCTTTTTCCGACAACATTATCAATCTCATCTTGTATTTGCTGAGAATCCTTACCCTCGGCGATGCGGTCAGCCTCTTTTTGAACTTTTACGGCCTCTGTGGGTTCCTTTGTAAGTAATTCTGCTAATTGAGATTTTTCTGCGCCGCTTCCTATTTGCAAATCAGCAACATTGTTATTGCTCATCCAATTTAGGGTGGCTTGGTTTGGCGGATGGTTAGATATACGAACTTTCTGTCCACTAGGAAGGGTGTAGTATCGTGAACCGCTTTCTGATCGAGCGTCCCTTGTCGCACCAACATCCTCAAGAGATTCACTAAGTTCGCTAATCTCCATTTCCTCGGTATCACTTAATTCTCTTGGATCAGTGAACACCTTGCCTTTCGGCTTTGCCTTTGTAATGCCTTCTCTTTTACCCTCGGTTGTGATCCCAACGCCACGCTCTTTCAATATCTTCTTGGCTGTTCTCCTTGTCCCAACATCAGTATTTTCTTGCCTTACTTGCTCTAATTGGTCATCTGTCAACTCAACTAATTCTGCACGCAACATTCGCCCTTTTTGAACTTTTACGGCCTCTGTGCGTACAACCTCAGATGGACCCTCGACTTCTTCAACTATTTCTGGCTTACTGGGCTCCTTCTTGCTTACAGGGGTCGGAGGTTGTATTGTGGGTTTAGATGGCTGAATTGCCTCAGTTTCAATTTGTTGTACAGGACGATCTACCTTCGGGGGTTCTGTTTGCTCTTGTGCCACCTCAGCGGGAATAGGAGTCTTTGGAACACTGGGCTCGACGGTGCGCTGTGCTGAAGGAGTCTCACTCCGACGCAAAGACGAAATAGCAAGTCCACCTCCTGCGGCCATAATGCCTGTTTCCGCGGCCCCCTCAAACGACAAATTAGGGTCTAGACCACTCGCATATCGAGTAAGCCCCATCAATACATACTGTGCTTCTTCCTCTGTTACTTCGCCTGTCCCACCAATAAACATTCTCATCAGCCACCCACGCAAACCCTTTGTAGTCGTACCCAATCCTGCTACCTGAACGGGGAATAAACCACGTTCAATAAGCCCAGCCACTAATCCATACGCCGTACTACCCCTAGACGCTATAACGGCAGCGTCGGGTTCCGGCATATTGTACTTTTCCATTAAGTCGCGTTTGATTTCGTTGTAGCTAGAGCCGGTTTCGGTCACAAATATCATCCCACCTGCCACGCTTGCACCAATCTTCGTTGCCTGCTTTTTAGTTGCACCAAGGGCTTTGGCTCCCTTTGATGCGGTCATACCAAAGACAAGAAAAGCTACAGCACTACTAGCACCCTCAGTAAAGTCCTCAAGCCACCATCGCGGATCTTTAATCTTCTCTAGCAAGGGTGTTTCTGGGTCTATATTGTAGATTTTGTGGAGTAGATCAGACTCTTTGCCCTGCCTAACCCACTCTGCGGCTTTTTCAAACGGAGGCCGAAGTTTGGCTGAAAGGCTTGCAGCAGGATTAGTTATTGACTTCTCGATATCCTTTATCTTCTTAACTCTGCTCTCATAGCTACCAACTGGCTTCTCTTTCACACCCAACATCCGACGGATCTGTTTATCTCTAACTGCGTTGAGCGCGTTGATATTACCTTCTCGCATGGTTAGTGAGGGTGCGGATGGTATTGTAGATAGTTGTGATGGAGCCATACTCTCAGCGACCAGTGTGGCCCTCATTGGAGCAGTCGCAGCTATAGAAGCAAGGCCAGCACCACCTTCTAATGCCAAAGTCGAGTACGCAGCCGGAGCCTCAATAGCACCAGCAGTAAGCTCAAGAGCTGTTCGACCAAGAGACCGAGCCATTGCCTGTGGCCCCGCACCAAGCCCTGCCTGACTTGGCTGATCTAACTGTGCAGTAGATATACCTTGTGGCTCAGCAAGTGGGGCACTAAATAATGGCTTACCCTTTATCTCATCAGCCAACGGAGCTTGTGGAAATAGAGCAGTCATGGTTTGACATGCACCTTCCCGTCTCCAGCGTCAATGTAATGGGTTCCAGAAGGCAGGGCATCAAAATCTGCTTGCTCACTGATTGTTGGCATATACCTATCAATCACACTAGTTTCTTTGGGTTTACCTGTACGCGCAGCCTCTATCTCAGCCTCAGTATCATTTATCCCCTGCAATTTTCTAGCGTCCTCTTTGCTCTTGGCGGTTGCCATATCACGCTCTGCGATAATTGCCCTATGGCGCTCTCTATGTGCTTCTATCTCCTTTAATATTTTAATCAGCTCGTCTTGCTGTTCGGGTAATGCCTCGCCGGATTCTATTTTACTTTTTAGTGTATCTCTGTTGGATTGTATTTCACTCTTTAGTGTGTCCCTCGTCTCTTGCAACCCTGCTATTTTGGATCCCAAGTCATCCCATTCCGCCTCCCAGTCATAATTCTGTATTTTTTCTGCCGTACTCAACCCAGTAGTCGTGGACCGCGAATCTATCAATGACTGCTTATTGAGGTTGTTTAAGTTATCCTCGATGCGTTGTTGGGTTTCTTCGTATGTCAGCGGGCCTCGCCATTGGCCAGTTTCGTCTTGGTGCTGCAAGATATGGCTGGGTTGCCCAAATTCATCCCAGTTCGCAATATATGTATCCTGCTGCCCTTCTCCATCCTCTATTGTGAATCGTTGACCGGGTGCATTCGTTTTCTCGCTTACATCGCCCAAAGATTTGTACGAAGGAACTTCCCTTTTCATCTGCGCACCGTCGATTGGGCCTCTTTCGGGTAGACCACGCGCACGATTCTTTTCATCCTGTCGTGCTCGGTTAGCGTTGATTGTTGTGATCCGCTTCTGTCGCCTTGCAGGGTCCATCCCTGCTAGCCGGCCCCGGAGCCTTTCGTCACTCCGTTCACGGTTAGCTATATTTCGTGCTGCGGCCCTGTCGCGCGCACCCTGTCTTTGAGTGTCCGTGACCTTGGCATACTTATTCTGCCCTATGACCTTCTGTAATGCGCCTGGATCAAAGGGGATCGATTGCCGTTGAGCACCGTTTAGTGATGGGCCATAGTCTCTACGCCCACCTGGCTCCACATAACCTTCTGACCTTGTTGTTCGCCATAGCTGGGATTGTGGAGAGTTAGGATTCTGCACCACATAGTCGGGTATCTGATCTTCGGTCATTCTGGGAGCTTTGCCCGATGGACGAAAACCACTTCTCGTTGGCGGAGGATAGTTTGGCGCTTGGTAGCCGCCTTGAGTCAAGGCATCGTTTAGCTCTTGTGTTGCATCTTCTATTATTTTTGGCATTATGCGGTTCCACTCCAGCCGATGCTAGTACCAGATACACCAACCTGTACGCCACCACGACGGACAACCTCAGCGGTGAGTGTAACGTTACCCAGTACGTTTAATATACCGCCCCATTGCTCGGTAGCAGATACGGTTACGCCTGGAGTCTTGTTATTAGCTCCACTCCATTCACCTGAATATAAATTAAGCTGCGGTATGATTCCGGCCGCATTGAAGTTAATTAGCCCGCCATCTTGATTGATGATTTGACTATTATTAGTCCATGTAGCGAGCTCAGCGTTAAATATACCGCCATTAACAGTAACCACGCCACTATTTGCAAGCACAGACTCCATTACTACGTTGCCCGAGTTCATATGCACCAGAGCCGGTCCTGTAACACTTGCGCCGATCTTTAGGTTAGCGCCCGGTGCATCAATCTGGTAAACATTAGTAAGTGTGGCTGAGTCGGCCATTGTTATCTTGCCCTGAACGGCTGAGCCATTGATGTATAGGCTGGTAACACTGCCCTTGAGCTGGAGCATATCCTTAGAGTTGATGCCTCCCACGACATAAACGCTTTTTATAGTCCCTTGGAGCCAGCAAGCATTGCCACGACCCTTAAACACTACCTGCGCTGAGGTTTGGTTTACATCTATCTTTAAGTAGTAACCATTAGCAGTTTGCCCAATATCAGCATCGAACGCAGATCCTACAATGAAGTCTCGTACATCAACTCCAGATTGATCCAAGCTATAAAGCATTGGGTAACTGACTTCATCAATTGGGTGGGGCATGACGTTTATTATGTTTGTAGCGCCCGAGGATGGTGCAGCGGCCTCTACATAATTGGCTGCTAACCCTACGTCGCTGGGACCAGCACTCGCTGTGGTTACACTATCCGTTCGCGTTCCCGCGCCACCAGTGATGCTAGAGGCTGCTAAAAATGGCACACCTGCTATCTTGGCTGTGCCCGTAACTACATTAGTAGCCGAAGTCCAGTCAACGGCCACAAAAAGAGTCTTTACCGATCCCTGAAGCGCCACAAGCCACGCGGAAGCGATAACTGTTTCATCCACACCTGATGGAGTTATGCTTTCTGTTTCTGTGCCGCCATTCTCGTCCGTCATTGTCATGGTCACAGAGGTTTCAGAGTCATTAAAATCGTCATTTAAGGTAAAGGTTTCAATCTGCTTTACCTCAGGTGTGCCGCCCTTCCATGTGAAAACTGCCATGACTAATTCCTTAGAGTTGTTTGGTTAGCATTAACCAAGAACCAGCCGTAACTGTTGTATCGACTGCATTAGAAGTATTCTGTGCCCAACGAAATGCAATATCTCCCGCTGTAGAACCTATAGTAATTACACCACTAAGCCATAAAAAGTGGCGTGAAGTATTAACAATTGAAATGAAGCGGGATTGATTGAACGAAGAAGTAAGTAAGAAACTTCTCGATGTACTAGTACCACCTAAACCACCGCCAGAGTGAACTTGAATAGTCGCCCCACTTGACGGACCCCCAAACTCAAATTTGAAGTCTGCTGTGGTGTTGGAGACATGGCCAATCATGCCTGTCAATATGTAGGTTGTATTTATTGCCGGTGTAAGAACAAGGGTGGGATCATCTGCGAAGTCTGTGGTTTCGGTGCGATCAGTGTCCGCTGTTTTAGCTGCTGAAATTATTGGCACAAGAGTCGCCGCATCTACACCATCGAGAGTTATTACGCCGGGTGTTCCTGAGCCTGTGGCAGATCCTGACGTGATAACAGCATCGCCGCCATCTTGATCTGTGCCAACACCATCTGCACCAATAAGTTTAGCATCGCCGCCATCACCTTCTTGTGGTATGCCTCCAATAACAATTGCGTTCGCACCATTTCCACTGGTTACTCCTCCCGGTCCTCCTGAAAGTGTTGCATCGCCGCCGGGTCCTGTCGCAGCTCCCTGACCGCCTTGTGCAGTAAATTCATTAGGACCACCAGCGGCGGCTATAATAGAAAAACCTATTCCTGTTTCTCCTATAATCGAACGAAGTTCTGACATCCCTCCTACATCAGAAAGAATAACCTGTGAATCTTGAAGTGTGCCCCCTGTACCATCTGCTCTCATTATCGCATTATCAAGATTAGCATCTGAAGGAAAGCGGCTGCCAAGTTGATCCAGTGCGGCATCAACCTTCATAGGATTTACATTACTGTCCCACTTTGAAGGGTCTTTACATGCGTAAGTATGTGTTGAAGCGTCTGTCATCTTGTTCTCATTGTTACTTTAGCCGCTGCACTCGCTCCTGTAGCAGCAGTTGTTGTTTTTAACCGGACATAAGCCCCAGAAGGAACTGGTATGCCCAAGCGAATAGTGTTGGAAGAATTTAACGTGAACGAGTTAGGCAATGTTCTAAAAAACTGGTCATCATCACCTAGAGTTAAGGAGATTTGAGGCTCAACTACTGCTACTCCCCATGTTGTTGCATTGATAGTTACATCTAAATTGGTTCTGCCCGGGCGGACCTCCAGCGGCTTAGTGAACCCTAGTGTTGCAGAGGAAAGGTCAATCGTGTGGATCAGTAGGTTAGGATCTGTTGGCCTGTCTTGCAGTTGAGTTGTCGCTTCATCATGTGGCATAACTCAACACCTTATTTAACGCCTTTCTATGCTTATTACATCTAACGCACGGAGTTACTTTCCCTAACGTCGCTATCTTAATAGCTTTATGTACTGTATCCCCTAAACCTCTAGCGGGGCCGTCGTATTTAGTGCAGTAGTTTAGGCAGATGCCATCTGATACTGTCTGTTTTCCAAATACCTCAATAGAGCAGATCGAAGCTCCATCAATTCCACAATCATTAGCGTGTATACATTTATTTATTTTACTAATCTATTACTACCATTCCACCGGTTATTACTGTCTCACATTCACCGGGATTGCCGCCATAAGCAGAACTATGAAACGCATATTCTCCCCTTGGGTCTATATCATTTGGACCCTCACATGGCCTTATATAAATTATATTCAGATGTACACCAAACGCACCAACTAAAATCAAATGTATTCTGGATGTCCAAACAGTTTCTCCACTACCATCAAAATCAACAACTATCTCTGCATTGTGCACTGAAAACGCTAGTTCGTGAGTTGAATTTGTTTCACAGCCAGTAAGTATGTGTTCATGGCTGGGTAAAGGCACCCATCTGCAAGCCACTTCATTCGAAGGGCCACATACTTGTGAGTTGAAACCAGCATGTTCAACTGGGGCACTAAATGGCCCCAGTAAATCCCCCGCTAAAAAACAACAATCCTCTACTGCAAATCCAGACCATGTAATTTGCACTACATCTGGGACTTCCCCTGCATGACACTGGCAATAATCACATGGCCCTTTAGGTTCACAATCAGCCTTTGCACAATCCGTCCCAACCCCCTGCGGCGTGCCTCCTAACGCCTCACATTCTTCTACAGTCAAATTATCACAGTCTCCATTATCAAAACAACACGCAATGAGTACCGCTGGTAGAACTAAACAGCAACACGCAGCAGCTAATTGATTACTCATGGCGTATCACACACAATGCTGTAAGCGTTAGTACCTGAGAACATAGGCACTAAATCACCGTTGTCGTTTGTCTCTAACTTGATTTCAATTGGATGGCCGATTGGAATTGGCAGCACAGTTAAAGTTGCGTTAGGACTCTGTAATGAAGCTCCCCACGGACCGACCGTATCACCAAATCCACTTACAGTTTCGTTGCGATTAACTGTTACGCCTAAGTCGCCAGAGTTCTGGCCATCTGCTTTAGCTCCATAAGTTAGTTCCGGCCACATGCCAATAGGTGCTATTTCTTCCCAACCATAAGCCTTTGGCCATCCTATACCATCTATCGAAGTGACATGCGCTGTAATAGTAGTTTCGCCTGTACTTAATTCCTGCTGGGCTTCCGGCTCCATTAGCTTCTGTTCAATATCACTGTAGAGTGCTTCGTGCTTTAAGACTAAGCCTGCAATCTCGTTCTTAGCCTGGCGGTTACGAGATCCGAATGGGCTCATGTCTCTAGTGAAAGTGTGTTTGGCCTTTAAGAGTAAACTCATGGCGAGTAAGGGAAGGCTCCGTTAAATGGGGCTTGTTCGTAAACTAGACCTTCAGTGGTGTCCCATTGCGCTGGGCTTAACGCGGGATTCCATACAGGGAATTGGCGATAAAAACCTCTATCTATGGCAGTGAATTCGTACTCGCAGAAATAGAATTGCCCTACGTGCGTACTGATACCATCGGCATCTACATTCACTCCATCAAACCTAATCGTAAATGGTGCGAACTGGATCCCACCAAGGGATATTGAATCAGAGTTGATATGGTTTAACAGACCTGCAACCTCTTGCAATGGGTGGAAAGATAACACTGTGGGGATAGTGATTTTCTGTACTACCCGTTTCCACATGATATGAGGTGGGCGATAAGCGGGATCCTCTAAGATATTGCCGGGCGCTGCTACTAGATTGTTCAGCATCGGCCCACTAGGCAAACCTCTTTCATTTATCATCGTGTCCCCGTTAGCAGGGTTAAACGCCAACCTGTAAACTGGGATCGCCTCTATGCCAGGGTACGAATGTGCTTTATTGGCATCTGTAAATGTGTGCCGTCCCCTTGAATACCTTAAAGTCACCCAAACCGACGTAGGCCCGAACTTCGTGCCAGTGGCAGATTGTACGGGCAGCTTATTGCGGAATTGCCCCGAACCACCAATACCTACCCCGCCGCCGACCCCAAATCCTATTCTGTGGTGGAATAACCCTACTACATCAAGCACCGAGTTAATTGCAGTATTTATATTGTTGTGACCGTGAGCAGTATCAGCCGTTAGCCCTTCAACTAGACATAGCCGAACAGCCTGATCGTAACGAGAACCAGTTATACCTGTAGTCTGGGTAGTGCCGTAGAGATCGAGTTTGACGGTTATGGCCACTATTCGCCCCTCACAGCGCTGAGTATGTCAGTGAGCAATCGTTCAATGTTTCTTACGCGAACAGCCTGATCGGTCGCTACCTCTTCCGGACTCTTGCCTTCGTACCCAGTTTCGCCTGATTCAACTACCTGAGCCTTTGGACCGTCCATCTTGAAAGTACCGGGCTCTTCTTTGGACTCCACAATTCTAAAGGCACTTGGTGCGCCTTTTTCAGATTCGGCTTTTTCATGTGGCGCAACTGGCGGAGTCGAGAATTTAGGCAAATCCTTGTCGGGTGTTCTTTTAAGTTTATCAACAAGCTGGGTTACGGTCGGAGGCTTAGGAGTCTTTGGAGTATGCCCCCTTTTTTTTGTGTAGTATTTCTTCTTTGCCATTAACTCGCCTCATCTGGAATCTCAGTCATCGCTGCGCCACTGGTCTTGCCAGTCATGCGAATTGGCACGAACGCATTATTCTTATTGAACTCGTAATAAATCCACTCAATAAACCAAGTGCCAGTCACGGCTCTAGCGCCACCTAAATTAAACACAACAGCCGCTATGGGGTTTTTGGTGCTATCAACAATGTTTGAAAGCCCGATGGCCTGGGCTGCGACCATCTGCCCCCATATATCAAATGTACTATCATTTAATAGGTTGCTCAGATAAGTTTCTTGTGTATCCCCATCTCCGGTTATGTTGGTTAATCGTGACCCTGTCCTGAACCTGCCCAAAAGAACCTTAATATAAAAATCCGTAGCTGTGCCGCCGCCCGTACCCAACGTAGCGCTAAGAGCAGTTACATGAGTAAGGACAATTCCAGCTTGCGAAGGTTGTTCGTATGTAGTCATTACTCCACCTTCCTTTTACAAAACTCGATTGCCTTATCAAAATCAGCCATCTTAAATATCCTCAAGTGAGAGTCGGGATTCGTCTGGTAGACGCTATAACAGTATCGGTCGAAGGCAGGTTTGATCTGCTCTAGGTGGTGGAAGATGGTTTCGTAATAATGCGGAAAATCGTGCTGGTGAGGGGTGCAATCACAACCCAGAAGGAACACTTCACGGTATCCTAAATGCCATAAAAGCCTCAATCCAATGAGCATCGAACTCCTGGCACTAGCCTTGTATAACGCTGGAACCTCCTCTGCACAGATCGATGTCCCCCAGTTAATCCACGGTGTGTGGAGGAACGCCTCTACGTCGGTGCAGTTCTGGACTGCATGAAAATAATGGACATTAGGAGCAGATTTGGTTGTAAGGGCCGGAGCATAAGCATCTTCGCGTGGACGCAAACACTTAACAGTGGTCATGGCGCAGAACTTGACGATCTTCGGGTTCGTCCAGAGTCGTTCTGGAAAGTAGACTGGCGGATCGCCTGAGCACCAGTAATTCGGATCTGGCCCGTCCTTGGGATAATCATTGACCGCCATAACCGGAATACCAGAATCGGCAATTATCTTGCGTTTGGCCAAAGTGGCCGACCAGCCGCGTCCAATTAAGAACGCGGCTTTTCGGTCATCTGGTTGGGCATGTGCATCATGTAGCCATCTGTGAGGAAAATCATGTCCGTCCCGAATCAGGTCTGCACCTGTACCCTCTATCGTCTCCGCTACCTTCTGCGAGTCGATAAGCCTGGCAAGATCAACAACCTGACTAGGTTCAGCGCTCTCCAGGCCAATAACCTTTACTTCATCAAGCATAACTACACCTCTTATGCAGCTATATCTTGACTTAATTCAACGTGATAAATCTTAACTGGACGGTGGAAAGTGGTCCGATTTTGAAGCCCAATCATCGGGATTAGATTCTTGGTAGCCGTCAGCACCTTGACGCTGGTATAAACCAGTACGCCATTGATGTAGACCACAACTGTTCGGTCACTCTGAACCCTGATATCAATATCATAAACTGTAGAAACCGCAACTGCTGTAGAAGTGTCACCTGACACGCTTGAAGAACCTGTACCAGCCACATCAACCTTCCAACTAGCGGCGACGACTTGGTTAAATACTACCTCTGCTCGGATGGCCTTGGCGGTACCGTCAAATCTATTTGGAGAAGTTGCAGCCGAGTACAAACCACAAACAAACTGCGATCCAGTGATATTTGAACCAGTCTGCATCACGACTCTCATACGGGGATTCTTGGATGTCCCCCACTTGACGGTATCAAAAATACCTCCGTCCGCTGGCTTGATCCACATAAAGCTTGAACTTGTCGCGGTATGTGAGAGAATACAACCACCATCAGAGTCCGCACTTGTATGATAACCAGTGCTCGCCCCAGCCCCCGAGCCAGCGACGATCCAGTCTAAATTACACGACTTGACAGAAGTATAAACCGACCAATCATTTCTTTGTGCAGCCGACTTAATAGCCTGTCCCATCTGTTGACGGCGGTACACACGAAGGGCAGGATTAAAATTGGTGTCAATCAGACCTGGAACACCCGTAAATTCTGGCGTGCCGGAAAACACCTCTGCGCCACTATGAGTTTCAACGCCTGAATGAGTTTCTGCACCTGAATGGGTTTCGACACCTGAATGAGTGTTGGCACCTGTAAAAGCATTAACACCGGACCACGTTTTAGATGCGACATTAGTATTAGCATCGTTGTTGATGAGTCTAATTGTTTCGATTTTATTAGGCATGGCTAATTCTTTCTACAAGGTGTAATACGACCTTGTGGCGTGATTTAATTGGGGTTTGCAACAGGACTTGCTGAGGCGCTGCGCCAAGAGAAGTGCGGATGCAGTCCTTCGATTGCTCCGCCTGATATTTTTCCATAATCGGGAACTAATAAACCATCTTTAGTTACCGCTGAATCCCATATCGGTCCTTCAACCACATGAGCAATCATTCCATGCTCCCCACCACCGGAAGGCTGCAATAACCGTTCAGCCAAACCGGACGCATATGCCCTGACAATCGAGATTAACGCGGGTACTGCATAGGCTGGTACATCTGCAACATCAGTGGCCTCGACCAATGGTTGCCATGCCGCTCGATACCAGAACACGATCTGGTCTAGTGAGGTTGCGGATACTGGCGGCCAAATCTCTAATCGTTGTGTGGGAGGCGGTTGGCTGCGGTCAGTTTGAGCTGGTTGGACCATTGTCGCCCAATAATAGTTCTGGGTCACTGTCACCGAAGTTGCTCTGCGAGCGGCCAATTGCATAGGAGTTGTGAAGTTAATACCGTTGTTGAGGCCATTAACAGTGCTGTATGCGACCAACTCACCAAAGTCGTCCGGCATATCAATAGATTCAGAGCCCTCATTGAGGTCTGCGGTCATTGGTGGGCGTAGAAGAAAATTCCACTGATGTAAGTTGCAGAATATATCCCCCGCCTCGTTTATCAGCTGATCCTGATCTAATTCAGTAGGGACCGATCCTGATTGCAATACATGGGTTATGTTGCTTCGGAGCCGAGTTAGAGTTAATGGTGCAACAATCATTTAGTCCACCAGTGTTAGTTGAAATTGCCCTGCTGAGACGGCCTCAGCGTATATTGTGGTGACAGATTGAAGGGCAGCAAGGTCAGTGTCATACCCCAACGCTGCTGTTTCGTCCGCAGCCGCCAATAAGGTTCCACTGAACATGAACGATACGGTTGCTGGCACAGATATTTTCACATTAGTGCCAGTTGAATTGTTATCAATTAACTGAATAATAGTTGCGACACTTGCCCAAAAAAACCCATACTCAAATGTGGCAGGCAAATCGGTTGCGCCTGTATACAGTAGTGTCGCCGTGTCATCAGCTAAAGAGCCTGTCGTGTCGTAGGCAACACCATTGGTTGTACCTAAATTTAACGGCTTCCATCTGGGATTAGTAGACGTACCCTGTTTGCCGCTGACCTGACTTCCAGCCAAAGACACCATATCAAAGAAACTAACTATCTTTACTGTACCAGCCATATTAAATACCTAAAAACCGCACCCCGCAGTTAAAGCGGGACGCGGCGATGAGAAAGGAGGCTTATCTAACCTGTGTGCAGAGAATGTAGTCAATTTCGAGTCGGCCAGCCGCAGCCATAGCGTCTGTATTTTCAATTGCAAATGTAGGCGTAAGGAAAGTATCTTCGTCAGGAATGTTACTTGTGACATTCATTACTTCCTCGCCGTCAATGTAGAATCGAGCACGTTTATTGCCCTGCGAATCCACGGTCAGGTGAATAGCAAATGTCCTGTACTCGTCAGCAACCCAATCCTGACCGGTATCTACTTCGGAGATAGTCGTTGCAGTCCACGAACCCGCCATATCATCACCGGCTGAAGCGATAATATCGGCTGATGCTGCATTTAATGGGGCTGCATCCACTGCGCCTGAACGGAATACGAGCGCATTATTGCAACCAGTTAGAACACTGGTATCTGTATTACATAGTCCAATCACCCAGTCAAGCTCGGCAACCTCAGCTGGGATCTTGCATCTCATCTCCCAGTAAATATCCTTGTCTTTGACAACAGAATAACCCTCGCCATTAAGCTGGCAATCAAGCCCGTGGGTGTCAGTGGTCGCACCACAACTAGCAGTCAGCACACCGCTTCGCTCAGAGTCGGCAACGATAAATGTAGGCGTTGAGCCATTTCTTACTGTATAAAGCCAGTCGGCCACGTTCGCAGTTGAAGCAAACATGGGGCCGGTGGTCGTGCCATACCCACCCTTATGAAAATCTGCGAAGTAGTACGGATCGCCAACGATCTGGCCAGTCTTTACTCCGCCCGGAAAAATTCTTGGATTAGGAAAACTCATATCAATATCCTTTATCTGGCCCGCAACAGCGTTAAACCATTGAAGGCAACTCAATTGAAGGCCAACCCAACATCTCCCATAGGAAACATTGGGCCAGCCGGTTTAGCACCACTATTGAGGTGCTACGATTCCTTGGCGTTGACGAGACTGGCAGAACATGTTCCACCATATGTCGACCGGACAGACCCACGTGTAAGGTTGTTTTTCTAGGAAGAAGGGATCCTTCTTATAGAAGTAGCGTTCGTTATGCCATACAGGAGTTATGTAGTTGCCGTTAACCCACCAGTAACGGAAACCGTCAGTGGTTGCACCTGTTTCGGTGGTTGGTGCTCCGCCATCATTGTCCCAGTCCATCAGGGCGGTATCGAGCTGACCAACACGAACAAGATCAACACCGTCAAACTGTGGGCGGTTATATGAGGCATCTTGTTTGCGTACAAGTGTGTCGTTGGAAAGACGAAGTAAGCGCTTGTACTGGTTTAGACCACCTTTAGAGCAGAAGATTGATTGGCGGAAATTTGTGTATTCGCCTTCGAAATGCTCGTTATGGAAGTCAGGTGGCATAAAGGCAACATTTGTGAGCATATCGTCAAATGCGTCAATTAAACCTTGCTGATCACCACCGGCATCTTCTGGATCATCATAGTCATAGGTTGATACCTGGTTGCGCCACTTTTCTTCGTTGGCGGGATCGATACCCATGATAGTTGTCCATGAGTTTGGATGGAAATTAGTTGTATCTTCTGAGATAAATGCTGGGATCGAATACTGCTCGCCACCCTTGACGGTTTCCATCTCACCAGTAGTAGTGGAACCGTTGGTGGAGCCCGAAGCATCGGCCCATATTTTCTCTTCAATACCGTTGATGATACTGGTCCACATTCGCTGCTCAATTTTCTTACGCAGCTTCTTGTATTGGACCATCGCGTAGGTTTCTGAGAAACCTGAGTTCATGTTGAGAGTGATTTCATGGTCAGTCCACGACATATGATCGATGGAGAATCGCCATCCGATCTCCATTTCCGTCAATACCTGTGGCTGGACCCATGTAAACTCTGCATTAGGTTTGTAATTCTGGAAGGTTCGAGCTTCATCGAACATAACGTCATCTTTGATGCGTTCACCAGATTGAATGACTTTATCAATACCCTTGCCTTTTAGGAAGCGAGGCAATGAGTATGTTGTCTTGACAGCTTCGTTGAGCATCTTCGAGGGCGACGTAAAATAAGTCGGACCCGTTGACTTAACAAAGTCTGTAAAGTTCTGTAAGGCTGTGCCAGCCACGATATTACCCTTTCAGTGGGGTTCTTAGTTAGAAACCTCACCGACTCGGCACGCCAATACGCTCATCGGACATAAGCTCAGTTGAGCTGGGGTTAATTGACCTTCCCAGCTTTCGCTGAGCTTTTTCTCTGCCTTCGTGATCGCCCCGAATAATTGATCTAAGCAGATCATCCTCAATTTGGTCCTTAGTCTGCGAATCGAGTGGCGCTTTGCCATCGGTGCTTACTGTGGACTTTCCTTGTGATCTGAGGGCATTTATATTCTGCTTGGATTGTGCGTATTTAGCAATTGCCTCATCGGCAAACAATTGGCGACACGCGGCTTCGATTGCTTGTTTTTCACTTTCATACTCATTTGAGTCTGTTAAGCGAAACTCCACAATATCTTGCCATCGGTCGTCTTTATCGAGTTCGTAATGCTCGGGCATCTCAGTCCGAATCTTGGCTCGTTCAATATCAGTAAGCTGGCTTTGTACCCTTTCGAGCACTTGAGCCTGCTTATCCATTTGAGCCTTGTTCCGGTTAAGAATACTTTTGCCGAACTCTACTAATTCATCGGACGCTTCCGGCCCTTCGCCATCGTAGGCACCCTTAAACTTCTCAGCTAAAGGTTTAACCGCTTCTGCAAGGTCAATATCAAGCGCTTCGGCATCTTTTGTGTCTTTAGCATCCTGAATCTGTTTTTGCAGTTCTTTTAAGCGGTTGCCGTAACCGTCCTGTTTTCCCCGTTCCTCTGCGCGCTGCATACCCCATTTGGTAACTTCCTCTGGGGTCATGTTCTTTAGTGCGCTATCTGGTACTCGATCCCGCTTTAGTGCGGCCAACGCTTTTTTGTGATCATCTGGGTTCACGCTGTCCGGTAAGGTCTTGGGTTCAGTCGTGTCCGCTGATCTTACGTTTGGATCAGTATTTGTATCTGTAGGTTTCTCATCAGAATCGCTAATACCAAGTATTCCTCTCAGTTTAGCGTCATTATCATCTTCAACCTTCTGGTCAAGCGCTACCTGCGCGTCCATCTGGCTTTGATCCATTTCCCCAATTACTTGTGTTTCAACCATTGCTAAATCGTCCTCTATATCCTAAGCACGAAACTTCTTGCGAAACCACGCGGGCAATTTATCAATCGGAACTGGGTCTTTTGCTGCCTTCCGAATTTCACGTTCACCTATCCCCAGTTCTGCAAATCTGGCCGTTCCGTGTTTTACACTCGCAATCATTTGCTGTAATTTTCGTTCGTATAGTGCTGCGTGCTTGTGTGGAGGGTTTAATTCAAGCTCTTTGTCTGACATTACCATGTGATCCCAACACCAACTATCATTATTGTTGGGCTCTTTCTTATAAAGCACTGCAAACCATAGATCTCTCACTCCCGACAGATTTGGCCTAAACCATTCCGTAACTCCAAAGTCAAGAGAAGGTTTACTTGCTAGGACTTGGGATATTGGCAGCAGACAAACCGCCGCACCTGCCCCTATTGCTTTTAACGCTGTCCTGCGTTTAATCATCACGCATCCTATTTATGAAAAGTTCAGAAATCCCCAGAGCATCATGGATCTCCTGTAATACTTCCTCGCGGCCCGTTCGCACACCAAAACGAAATATCGCTCGTTCACGCGAGTCTTTAGGAAGTATCGCTTTCTCTGGTTTTTCTTTAGTCTTAGCCGTCAAAATTCTTCTCCATGGAAGGTTTCAGACTCTCTTACCAAGTCATTTTTAGCCATGACTTCACGTTCATGTCTGCGTGAAGTAATCAATGGTTTTAATCGGCCTGATTTGGGGTCTGCAACCAGCTTAACTCCCCTGATAGTCGTGGGGAGACTGTTGCTCAGGCGTGGATACCCATCTGTTCGCGCCTCAATACCTGTCAGCATGGGTGGGGTAAACTGCCTCACAACTGGCCTGCCACCAAGGATAATCAGCTTTTCGTCCTTCATTGACTGGTAAACGTCTACTAATTCGTCGGTGTCTGTGTATCGGTAGGAGTAAAGTGGCATTTAATCACAACTCTCATACAGTTTGCGTCGAGCATCTTCTGGATGCCGATGCCAATACCAATAAAACTGTATAGCGTATCGGCGAACATTCTCATAAGAGCCGTGCTTAGCAAGGCATTGTTGTTTAAGCCATCCTTCTTGCTGATTCCATAGTTTAGCAAATCTAACATATTTTAGTCTTGGATACTGTCTCATAGTGTAAAGTTGTATTTTCTTGCCTCAAAACCAATCCTTCGCTGGTTCCACTTGGCATGGAGTTTGTGGGTTCGGACCCTTTGCCTCCACAGGCCTTTTGGAGAATCCAAATCCAGCCCCAATTTACGCATCCTCTTTTTGTATTTCGCCGTGCGAATCTCGCGTTCTCTATTCTGCTTGGCAACAGCAGCCCTGATTTTTTTTACGAGTTCATAGCTCGCTTCGACTGGGTATATTCCGTCAAATAAAGTTATTCTGTCAAGCTCTTGGTTTATGTCAGAAATAATAGCGTCTTGTCGCATCAGTGATCATCCAGCCTCTTGTTTTGGCATGTACGCCCAGTCCATGAACATCCCAATATGTCTATACTCATTGCAGCATATTTCCCGCCAGCCATCCGCAATCAAAGCCCCCTTATCAATAAAAGCTTCAATCGTCTTTTCGTAAGTTTGGTGTTCAGCAACAGGTTCAGTCCAAAACTGCACTATGCCGTCCTTAGCTATCCACACATCGAGGCAAGGAACACCAAATGGGCTAGTAGCAGTAATTTTAACAATATGGCCCCCTGCAAATTCTGGGTTATCAGTAGGTTCAAACAAAGAATCCTTGTCATACTCATTATTTGGATAATACTGTTTCATTAGTGGTCATCTAGTAATCTGACAAGAACATTTGCAGTCACATACGACGTTGCTTCCCCTACATATACATGGATCCTCACCCAATCTGCGGTGATATGTCTTAGATGGAGCATACCAATGCCATCTGCGGCTGAGGTGCTTATAGATGCTATTTCTGGTGTAGCAGCGCCAGGAGTTGTGCCAAAGTGGGCTTTTTGCAGACCCGTACCGTGATAAGCTAATGCCATCGTGTCCAGAATAGTGTCTGCAAACAGTGCGGTCTCAGGCACAATACCGTTAACCAGGCCTACTCTAGTTCCGGTAAGATTATCGACTGCGGACGTAGCCACAAGGAAAGGCAAATACATCACATCATTAGCTTCGTTTCGCTCGGTTTTACCTTTAACTCGTCCGCGTGGAGCCTGAGTGGCTTTATAGTAATACCAAACCTCATATTTGAATTTGAAATTTGTGGTCCCGCCAGGAAAATAGAACACCGCGTCTAAACCGTTGTAATCCCTCATTGCGACTGTACCGATAGGTTTTGTAGTCAGAGGAGGGGATGTGACTGCCAGTATTGCATCATGTGGATCTGCAACGCCCGCGTCAGTATCGTACAACTTGAAAAACGGTGTATGTCGCCAGGTAGCCATATCTAAACTCCCAATTTCTTGGTCAGACCACTCATTTGTGCGCCTGTTTGGTTTCCTAATAGTTTGGCAGGTTTGCCTACTCCGCCTTGTTGTTTACTAAATTCGGCTCTTGGCTCTTGTGCAGCCATTTGTTCAGCCATCATCCCTTGCACTTGCGCTGCGATCTGTGGATCGTAGAACTCTCCGAACGAAGGATCATTCTGCATCTCACCACCCTTATTGAACAGCATCTCCCAATCATAGTACGGAGTCATTGGAATTAGTTGGGCGGCATTGATCGCCAACTGCATCATTTCTGTGTACTGTGCTCTCATTAAGGCCTCGTTGGTCATTTCCATGGAATACGGTTCGATCTCTAGTTCCAGATCATCGTACCGAGCACCGGACCCATCTTCCTGCTCACCTCCATAGAACCAAGGTTCAGTCATTCCCATATCTTGTGCGGCCTCGGGCCCGAGCGGGAACACAACTCTATCATCGTGATACATATACCATCCTGCAGTATTTAGTACCTGGATAGTTGCTTGTGTGAATTCCTGTTTAACGAACGCTATAGCATCGTCCGCAGACTTCTGTGCCTGTGCGATTTCTGTGGCGAACTTGGCGGTACCTAGTCCAGATCTCTGCGCTTCGTGAATACCGATGTTTCGGTCAGCTCTTTGAAGAGCCTGATCGATCTGCTTAATGTGTTGTTCGGTGATACCTCGCAGCTCAACCTCTTTGACGGAATCTGGCGTAAACCCTTTGACCGGAATAACCGTAGCGTCGGGCGAATCTTTGATCTTTCGTACCAAGTCTGGATTGTCTGCATCGACAATAATTATTCGCTTGTAGTCTCTGATCGCGGTATTTGATGCAGTAACCATGTCATTGAGTTCTCGCATCTGTCCATATGCAGCTGAAAGTGGACTCAGCGGGAATGGATCGCCTGGCATTGGGTAGACTCCGAATAGAGTGTACGGCCCCCACCTTGGCCCATAGTACGCTCTTGGTGCTCGGATATAGGTTGCCTTGGTATCTGTAGATCTATTGTTTGATGAACCGTCGATTATTTCTCGTTGACTTTCTTGTTGTTGGCCACCGATTGCAACTGTGAAAATCGTGCCATGGAACCCGTCTTTTGGATCCTGCATACGGTGTTCAGGAACCCAGAGCTCGTAACAAACAATTTCGTTGCGATCAAGGCTTTGGCCGCGTGTATCGTCGCGTTCAGGCAGATCCTCGATTCCCTGATTACTTGATAGTGAAGCGATTGCGTCCCGATCCCAACCAGATGAAGGGTTATCTTCCGCTTCATCCATTAGATCCTCTTTGTCGCGCACAAACTTATGCCCTGAATACCTTGCGTGCCTGAACTCAAATGCGAACGGATCGAAGAAGAATCTATCGGGCTGAATCTCATAGCACGCTGGCCAGTGGTACACGGACGGATCTCTGGGATCGGCCCATGGTTGTGGTTCGGAAACCGTCTGTATGACTCCAAAGCCGAAGTTTTGCGTTACATACACATTTTTCAGTGTCTTTTGCAACTCAATATCTCTCATCCAGCGATTATGCCCATGAGTCATAGCTTGAGCAATAAACCTCTGTGTGCCGGGCCTTCGTGTATTTACTCGTACACGCGGATTATTGAATATAACTTTGCCGGTGGTTAATTTGATGTATTGATGAGGGTGGTTCTCCGACCAATCGCCGGCCCATTGGTCCATATACCCAATTCCGCCATACTTTTCCTTGAGTTCCTGTACTCTGGACAGGTGAGCATCCCTGAACCTTTCGGCCGCTTGAATCTCCAGCCACAGATTACTTGCATTTGTATCAAGCATTTATCAGCTCATTGTGCGCCAATAACCTGCGGTCGGCCTGGTTCAATGACACGGGGTACAGCATCTCTAGCAGCATCGTCATACTCTTTTTTCGCCTTAGCGGCATCTTCGGCATCAGTTCTAAATCGTTCATCTTTGCCCAGAACGATAATTGAGTGAATATGCCCAAAGTTAATAACCCAGCAATCCTCGAAACTTTTGTCGATTTCGACCAGTTCGGTACTCTTATAGGGGAATGCAGGCGCTCCACCGGCAAACTCAACATAGTCTCCGACCTGGCAATCTATGGGGTTTCGTACACCTCCATCGAGCATCCTGCCAAGACCTTTAGCAATAACGATTGCGATACACATGTTTAGCTGGGCCGATTCGCTATCTTCGGTGACATAGATGCCTGCAACTGTTCTGTTAGGTTTTTTAATTACTTTTACAACGACATAATCATTGACTGGATGGACTTTCATTGGACTTTCTCACGCTTTCTATTCTTTGGTCTTGTTGCATTTGTGCCTGTGCGGCCCGGATCTTTCCTTCAACGACCTGATCTAATTCTGCCAGAGCCGTTAGTCTCAATTCCTCTAAGTCTTCTGTATAGATCCCTTCTCGATCCATAATACGTCTCAGGGCAGTATTGATAGCCGACTGTTGAACAATCAGTTCCCTTAAGTCTCGTTTTGTTGCGTATTCATCCGGCATTGAACAGGTCCACGATCCTTCTAGCATGAGTTTCCATGTCTAGTGTTATCGCCTGACCGTTCTCTGTTCCGCCACTTAGGTATACGCTCGCAAACCTTCTTCCTTGTGCATCTTGTATGTGTATGGCTCCGCTGATCGGTGCTCCAACGGTATTTAGTCGGCTCATCTGGATTGGTCGGGTAAGCTGAGTTGTTTGTACGGGTGCGACCTGTTGTGCTTCTGGGAACGGCGCGAGCCCCATCTGCCGATCCTTACCTTGCAATAATGTGACCATTGATTCCATTGTTCCGGTTCGATCAATAATCCCAGCACTAACACAGAGCGTTTTGACCATAGTGTGAGACATGCCGCGATAATTTGGCCCAAAGGTCGGTCGAGTAGATTGAAGTCCCATTGCTCCATCGAGTTGGGCTAACTGTTTCAACAATTGTTCGCGCATCACGGCATTAGGATCGGGCGTTGGCATGATATTGCCTTGATCCATAATCAGTGGTGGCGGTTCGCCTTGGTTTCCTTCTGGCTGACCGTAGACCGGAGGTGGTTGTAAAGGCTGGGGCTGAGGATGGGCGAATTGGAATTCCTGCATTGGCGTTTGCTGTTGAACTGGAGCCATTGGTTGTTGTGATTCGTTCCGTGACTGCTGTGGTGGAGTTGTGTTAATTGCTGGTGGGCCTTGCTCACCTGGCTGCACAAAGACGGGGGCTGGGGCAACAAATTCTGGCGATACGCTCGCCATTGTGGTCACTTCTTGAGGTTGCTGTTGTGCTTGCTGTGCTGGCTGGTTGGCTAGGTAAGAAACCCTGACCTCTTCAATGAGTACTTCCTTTTTCTTTCCGCTCACACCGATCCCCAATCTCTTGGCCTCGGCCTTTAGTGCGGCCCATTCTTCTGCTTTAGTCATTTTCAATAGCTCCTTGGATGGTACTGATCACCAATATACTTGCCCGTTACGTCATCATGTCCCAAGAGCCTTCCATAGCTCCCAGGGGGGTAGGCACTCTCGGTAGTCCCTGGTCCCCAGTTCTTGTTATCCAGCATGAACCAACAAGCATACCTTAGTGCGTCACACCCATGATCGTCTCCCCCGTCTTTCGGCTCTTCCCTGGTGCGTTGGTCATCTTTAGTCTCTTTGTACTCGTATGCGGGTATCTCATCGACAAGGCATAGGGGCTTGTGGTCTTCTTTGAGAGTTGCATCAACCTGTACCAACGTATCTCGTAGGAAGTACAGAGTACCATTAGTGAACCTCTCTCTCACAGCACTAGCACTGGCCTCGAACCCCAGTTTGCGTTTCTCAACAGGTATGGCTATGCCTGGCAGGTTCATACGCTTATTGAACATGTGTATGCAGTCTGGGCGATGGGAGTCGCAGGCAAACCGCAGTACATCCCACTTCTTCTTGGCAAGGTCTGCTCTCTCGGCCCACCAGTCAATATCTCCCTGCCCATGCAAATCCCCGGCCCCGGTCATGTAATGCTCTTCAACCAAAAACATCCTTCCTTTAGCATCCACGCCAAATATCAACATAGAACCCGGAGCCTTGAATCCCCAGTCAACCGCAGCAAAGAACCATGTTAATTCAATGGCGCCTGGCCCCCACTCATGCACTTCTAACTGCCACCTCTTGTCCGATACCCTCTGGGTCAGGAGTTTCATACCTGTGTTGGGATCGGTCGCTATGTTTAATAGGTGCTTGTCCTGGTCGTAGTTCTGCCAGATGGCGTCCTCGGCCATACACCAGATACCCTTGCGATACCTCTTATAGTAGACACCTTCCAGCTTATCCAGGATTCCGACATACTTATCCCCATCCTTAGTGTACTCTCCGGTCTCCTGGTCTACCCATCTAGGGTTATCATCCAGTTCGTTCTTGATCCTGAGCATACCATCCAAGCCATTGTTGATTCCCTTTTTTTCGGCATCCTTAGCCATCTGGTTTAACCAATGGGTTGGTGCGTCCGGATTGGTGTCTATCAGTACCAAGTGCCACCCATTGAGTTTACAGTTCCGCATACGAGTCAGGGTAGTATTGTAATCTTCCTTGGTAATCTGCTTACCTTCGTTGAAAAAAACAATGTCATATTGGCCAGAAAGGATTTTGGCTGGATCATCGAACCCGCCACAGACGATTTTCGCGCCGGTAGCGGAAAAAGAGTAATGCGGAGCTTGACTGAGCAGTTGTGACCTTGGTAGTTCACTCGGCAAAAGTACCGCGCTCTCCCATTCCACTAAGGTCGTGTCACGCATGGACTTGAGGGTTTTTCGAGCTAACAATGCCCGCACGCCATAAAACATGTTGGCGCGGCAGAGCATCCTGACGACTTCCAATGCAGCGCGGGTTTTGCCAGTGCCGCTTGGCCCATCTAGCAAAATCTGATAAACACCCTGCTCGACCCGTTCATTTATGATGTCGTCGATGAGCTGAAAGAGCTTGCCCATCTGGCCATGAGCGTGAAAAGCATGGGTTATGGTTTTAGGCATCTAGGGTTGTATCTCTCATAGATTTGAGAGTTTTGCGTGCCATTTGAATACGAAACTCTTGGAGTCTCTTTCCACGCCCCTTAGTATGCTCATGTTCATCCCTTGAGTATTGCATAGCATTAGCTACAAACTCTTTGGCTCGTTGCTTCATGTCTAGTTTAACCAGCTCATCTATTTCATCCAAATCTTCTATCACAGTCGGCTTATCCATTGGTTCGCTTCTTCCTCTTCTTCTGCGTCACTATTTCATCGAGTTTAGCGGCACAGTCCTTCAAGCCTTTATCCCATTTGCGGTTTCCATACTTCTCGGTGTCGCGCAGGAAGGTTGTTCGGCCCAACTTCTGAAACACCCATATCCGTTTACCCGTACTTTCCTCAATTTCCTCAGTCACGGCCATCTTGAAGGGCTCGGCCAACACTTCTAGTTCAGCTAGTTTCATTTTTTACCTTTACATATCCCAAAAAATCCCGCAGCTCATTTTCCTGTATCTGTTTCGCATGGCATTTACAAGCCTTTGTGTTAATCGGTATGATCCTGAACCGATCTCAAAGCAATTTTCTTCAAGCATCATAGATAACACACTTGCCAAACATATCGCATCAAAGTCACTATCAGACAGAGAATCATACCACTCCCCAATATCATCGACCGAACTCGGCATCTCGTTAAGAATGTCTGTTGCTTTGCGCCTCCTCTTTGGAATCGAGTGCTTTAATTGTCGCATCGGCTTCCTTTGTGCGATTCTTAACATGGGCGATGCGGTCATGTATCTCCTTCTTATGCTTTTTTTGGTAGTGCTTAAACATGGATAATACTTAAAACAGAGAATCTCCGTCCTCTAGGAAGGCGGAACACCCCTCTGCCCAGCTTTCCATATTGGGGATCTCTACGGTAGATTTGTCAGTAATATCGTGGTCTTCGCCTCTGATTTGCTTTACGAATTCATCTGCGTCATCAATATCATCCCATGAGTTCCCGCCTGCGCGACGTACGTCTTCAAATCGATCAACGATCGATCGTTTGTCAATTTGGTGCGTAGATTTGTCAGTAATATCGTGCTGGCGTGGGCCACGATTCAGGCTACATCCATCCGCATGAAACTCATTAAAGAAGATTCGCCCATCTGACTCCAATCTCAAATAACCCACAGCAAAACACTCAGAACACTGAGGGGGATTTGGCAAATCAGTAACCCACGAAAATCTCTTAAAGAACTCTTCACGCGATATTGGCTTTGTTGGCATTATAAGTAGAATCCTTTGTAAGCAACGATTCTCCCGTCTTCGATAATCATGTCCTCTGGTTTTATTATGCTTCCATCCACTTCTACCATTTCGCCACTCTCTGCGTCATCCATTCGGCGTTGCAAGTCCATAATATAAGCAGCAGTGCGAATATCCTGATTATCCCTCGCCTTTACATATCTCTTGTACTCGGCTTTCTTTCGCCAAGTTTCAAGCCAGCTTCTTATTTTGTGCAGCATCTTCAGCTCTCTCTTAAATCTTATATGTACCGCCTACACCACGCTTTACACGATCAACTTTACGCTCAATCAACGACTCTATCGCCTTCTTAATATGGCTTATTGCCACAAAGTTCTCTTCACACTTAAACTTACTCGTCTGATAAAACTCTAATCGATCAACACAAGCCGACAAAACATCTTCAACAACAGCCCCATTTTGCGCTTTCTTCTCGTTTTCGTAGCAAATTAAGCCATACTGCCAACCAATCGTAAATCCTGGCCCAAAGGTCGTCCCACCTGTAGGATTACCTTCATCATCACTAAAATGAGCTGAACGGATTTGCATAGTTATTCCTTTTTATCAAAGTGAATACAACCGAAAGTTGCTGTTGTCATAATAATAAGGCTACCTTCGGACCTTGCCATCAACTGACCCTCCTCTGGCATAGACTCAAATCCCTCATCATCTCCAGCTTTTACTAAGTTAGTATTTGAGCACTCGCCAGTATTATCTGGAACCCATTGCTCCCACCACTTACAATCTTTACATGTACCCATATCAGTTTCTCAAAACCCGCCCAAAGCCGTCCCTGGCTATGAACGGGTGCTCGCACTGACATTACGCCAGCGACCCAAAGAGTAACAGTATATACACAGGTGTCAAATCCATGGTATAATAATCATGTGATGCTCAGCTTAGTCCATAAATAAAGGATTACCATGGAACGAAAACTTGTAATGATCGAATGGGTAGACTCTTGCGGCTGCTCTTCTCACTGGCAATCATCTGAAGACCTGGAAGAGATTGAGCCAATGGTATGCAAATCTGTTGGTTGGTTGTTGCAGGAAAATTCTAATTGCGTAGTGATCGCCCCGCATAATTGTGAAGATACCAAGCAAATGTGTGGTGATATGACAATTCCAACTCTTGCAATCACGAAAATCACAGCGCTTACGCCGAAGGAAAATTAAACACAAAGAAATAACCTTTCCATCTCGCCAAACATACAAAGACAACTTTCCATATTCCAAATCCAAAAATATATACACATCCAACCTCTCCATATATACAAAAACCAAAGGGTCGATTCTCAAAGGCTCTTATCCAGCATGGAAGACAAGGAGGACCGTTTAGGCTGCTCAGCATTGAGTACATGTTTGCTGGCTATCTTAGTGGTCATGCCCTTGCGTACACGATAAGCATGGGTACGCTCAGCATCCGACTTAGGTGGCAGTGGCTTGTTGCAATGGGGGCAGTATTTCATGTTGTCACTTTACCGTGATATAGCCATGCGGTCAACACGATAACGTGATATGTTGTCACGATAACGTGATGTGCGAAACTAGGGCGAATCCCTAATTTGGATTCCCAAATATATATGAGATCCGGATCAATATATCAGAGCAGGTCGTGGTGGGAAGAAGGGGAAAACAACCATTCGACATGCGGAGTCCCTAACTATTGAAGGGTCGATTCTGGCTCAGCAACACTGTTCTGCTCGCTCACTCAGCGTTGCGATTATTCAACACTTTATTCTAGTAATGTATTGAATAACCATGAGCCAACACCGCGCTATGTGCCCCTACAGCTGATAAGGGGGCTTTGTGCTTGGCTGATGTTGCTTAGATGATACTGATCTGTCTATTTGGCTAGGGGCTTCATTGACTACAGCCTTGATAAGAGGCTTGGCGGCATGATTAAGGCGTTTTGGGCCTGTATCCCATGAGACCTCCTTGAGGTGGATGTCGAGCTGGGCGTCGATTTGTACACGTTCTCCGTACTTCTTTGGTGCTATTCGGCCCATTAGCCATTGCCGCGTCTTAATCCGCTCTTTAGCTCTATTCACCGATTGCCAATTCTCACTTATATAAGGATTGCCAGATTTGGTGAACTTGATTTCCGCGTCTTGGGCGCAATCATCCGCGATTTCAAGGATTTCATCAGCGAAATAATCTTGCTGTCGCGCGCGTGCCACAGCGTAATTGTCCGAGAAAAGCGGGTTTTTATCATTAAACAGCCAAAGGTTGACAGTTGACCTGGTAGGCATTAGTG
>SDBV01002207.1_pt1 | contig 29159 bp, 22 predicted proteins | sample 2277081 | NCBI WGS metagenome assembly SDBV01 (sample SAMN10402039, study PRJNA504765) | marine sediment metagenome | isolation source: marine sediment core GS10_PC15, 223 cmbsf | place: Arctic Ocean: Southern Knipovich Ridge | collected 2010
TGGTTCAGAGCAAGGCTTGAGCAATTTTGAAACCGCAGGCATAGCGGGCTATGTCGAGGATTTCAAAAGAGCGAAAACGCCGCTCTGGGCCAAAAGATGCCGTTTGTGGATGGACACTAGTTAGTGTCCATCCAAAAATAGCCCTTTTTATCTTGCAGAGCAGTCGACTGCAGGTTTTGTGAGACCTTTGGTCGTTTCCGCCTTTATACCCGATTGTCGGAGTCGTCCGGATGCTGCTGAAACCCGAGGAGAGACCGAACAAGGGGAAAAGAGCCATGTTTGAATGGGCGCCGATTAAATAAGGAGTAGAAATGGGTCGAAACCGAATTTGTAACCTTTTGGGGATTAAGTACCCGATTGTTCAGGCACCGATGAACTGGGTAAGCGGTGCTGATCTTGCTGCAGCCGTATCTAATGCCGGAGGACTCGGAACGTTAGGCCCCAATTCCGGCGTTAAAGACATCACCGTTGATGTTGAACTCACCGGTGAAAGAATGCGGGATCAAATAAAAAAGGTGAAAAGCCTCACAACAGCCCCGTTTGCTGTAAATATTATTGTCGGATTTGGGGAGACTCTTAAATATTCAAAAAAAATTGTCGAGGTCGTAATTCAAGAAGCGGTTCCTGTTGCGGTGGTATCTGTCGGCAGGCCCGATATATATACAGGGATACTCAAAGATTCCGGTATCAAGGTGCTCCATGCGATTTCCACAGCGCGACATGGAAGAAAAGCTGAAGATGCTGGAGTTGATGCGGTAATTTGTGAGGGATATGAGGCGGGTGGGCATAAAGGATTCACTGAACTCACCACGCTAACCCTGACGCCTATGGTTGCGGATAAAGTGCAAATCCCCATCATCACAGGTGGTGGCATTGGGGATGCACGTGGTATTCTGGCCGCTTTGGCGCTTGGTGCGGACGGTATCTACATGGGGACACGATTTATGATAACCCGGGAATCGGAAAGTCACTCTCTTGTAAAAAAAGCCATTATCGATGCTCAGGATGTATGTACTGTCTCGGTCGCCAAAGAATTCATGCTGGCCAGGGATTTAGCGAACAACTTCGCAAAAATCTATACGGAGATTAAAGCAGGCGGCGCTGGTAATGAAGAATTGAATGATTATCTAAATGAGCACTCTCAATACCATGCCCAAAAACTAGGGATGGTTGATGATGCTGAGATTTGTTGTGGGCAGGTTGCCGGGCTAATCACCGAAGAGAAAGATGCGGCTTCAATCATCAACGAACTGGTTGAAAACATCGGCTCTCGATTTGAAGATCTGAAAAAAAGGCTGGCTGATTTTTTTTAACCTGAGATCGTGTCAGCCCACGACTCAAAATTTAAAATAGAAGTATCCGGATTAAAAACGCGTATTTTTTATCCTGATCAAGGCTTCACAAGACTTTTCGAAAATGGACGATCATTTAATGCGGGTTTGTTTGGAGATAAAACCAGGATTGGAAGATACCGGACACGGACACCCCTTTGATCCATGCCGTTTTGTATTGAAAGGGCAATTAGAGATGTTTATCGATCAAGCCGGTAAAATACTTCAACCCAAAGGGGCTCACTTCATCGCATCCTGCAAACGCCATGGCCTTAAGAGATTTGATCACACGGTTAAATTATCGGATGTATCGAAAAAATCAAAATTGAAAAAATTTCTTTAATGTTTTTACTTGACCCAAAAGAATATTTCTAATATCCAGATACCATTCATTTAAAAATCGTCTTTTTTGCCCTGCAGAGCGTCTTAAGCGGGTTTCATCACCATAAAAATACGCGATTTTGAATGGGAACCTTCTACTCTTTATCTCAAAATAGTGGAGGACACCGGTTAATATTCAAGCACTTCTCTGATCTTATCGCTAACCCAAGGAGGAACAATGACAAAAGCAGAATTAATTGAAAAGATGGCAACGGATGCGGAAATTACAAAAGCCGCAGCAGGGAAGGCATATGTGTCTTTTCTGGATGGCGTAACCACCGGACTAAAAAAAAGAAACAGCAGGGTAACGTTAGTCGGATTTGGCACTTTTAAAAAAGTCTATCGAAAAGCCAGATGGGGTCGGAATCCTCAAACCGGGGAAAAAATTAAGATCAAAGGCCGGAATGCCGTTACGTTTAAAGCCAGCAAAAATTTAAAGTAACGTTTCGGATCTATAACTCAAAAGGACTTCGATTACTATTGAAGCGCTGGCAGACGATCCCACTAAAAAACAAGAAGCTGCCTAAAACGTAACGGTGCAGCTTGGAATGGATGCACTATCAAGTACGATTTGGCTTGAACTTGATTTTTATCGAAAAATCCTGCGATGATCGGTGTTCAGCTTCAGGCGCTTTCGGCGTGTGTTTTTTTAAGGCTTTAAAGAGGATTTTCTGCCGGCCTCAATAGATTGATCTTTCTATTGTGTATAGATCCGCCTTCCCTAACAGATACGTTTTATACAATTGGAATCAGTTTCTAAATTCTGTTTTCTTGGCCCAGCCTAACAATACGATCTCACAAAACTTTCTTATAGGCCTCTCGCTGTTTCATCCGGGTCAGTCAAAATTCAGCTTATCGCCCATCAGATAAATCATCGCCGGGTTAAAAGCACGTGGAACCGATAATAACTCATTTGCTGTGAAATCGATGATGCTGTCCAAATGACCTGAAATACCCTGATTTAAGTAGTGCCTGAGAGAAAACTGCTTTTTTAACCCCTATCTATGTCGGATATAAAAATGTAACCCTTAAAATACCGGCGTATGCCTGCGGTTAGCATTTTATTCCGCCGTGATCCGAGCGAAAAATCATCGTTTTTACCCAAACACTAAGTCAGACGAATTGAGATTCACCACGAAGTTGGCTGACCCAAAAACTTACGGTTCGCGCATAAATAACTTCGTAGAATTGGTGCTTAGATTGGGTTCACATTTGGCTGATCCGCAAGGGTAAAACCACAGAAATAATGAGCTATTTCACCGATTTTTCGAGTGAGGCATCGACCAAAGATAGGCTGAAGCTAAAATGCGATGCCATTTTTGCATGAACCCTTAAATATCGAAAAACAGATTTTGATTTACTCTTGACATACTTCATTCAATTATTTAACATTTTAACATTATACAAAAAAATTAAGTGCTGGTTCTTTTCCCAAAATCCTTTCAATCTCGGGAGCGGAAACCATGCCGGATAGCGGCACAGAATTGATCTATATTCAGATACATCCGCCGATAAACCGCCATCTCAGTCTTCAACACCCATTGCAAATCTTTTTCACCGCCCGGTGCCAACTGCGATACACCTGTTATAACCCCGGTGATTTTCTTAGTGGCGTTCGATCCGGAAGCATATCATGAATTTGCACTGGCATCTCATCGGAGCGGCGGCATGACGAGACATGCGGCACTCAAACGGATGCTGCGCCCTCTGACTCAAATCACAGAGAGAATCGCCTGATCCCAAAAAGCTAAAAACACGTTGTTAACAAAGGGGAGGAGAACAATTATCTGCTCCCCTTTCTGTTTTAACAGCAATCGAAACGCCGTCTTGAACCGTAATCGGTTTGTTGACACTGTGAAAGGCGGGTATTCCCGTAGAAGGGATTTCGCCTCCCCCAATGGGTAGATGCCCCGTCAGACCCTAAATTGTGGGTTTTGGTTTTAATTATCGTGTGATCAAAGGAGCCATCGGATGACACAACAATTGGAAATTACCCCCAGTCAAATCAAAGTAGCGGTTGACCGGATAAGAGATTTAAGACCGGTGTACCGCCCGTTTCTTGTTTTTTATGAAAAGCTGTTTATCGCACAGGTGGTTTCAAAGAAACAAACATCATTAACACCAATAGAAATTGCTCCGGATGTTTTATCCATAAAAATCGAGGAAGGATTCCCCTTGATTTCAGTTCGTGATTTCGCCATCGATTTCAAATCAGCCACAAGCCTACTCCAGTCAATTTGCCGGATATCTATAAATGACAACGGAGGGTATAAGGAAACCGCAACGGCCTTATTAAATGCCATGGAAAAAGATGAGCTGGATGTGAAACAACTTTTTTCAAGCATTTTAAATGGGGAAGCGTCTTTTCTCAATGCAGGTGCCAAAATGGATGGTATTGATAAAAATGTACTCGGTGTTTTAGCGTACTACAGTATTCAACCCGCTTTAAATTTGTCTGCGGAGCAGCTTTCCACGTATCTTGATCCCGATAACCCCATTGAAAAGGGCTATTGCCCGATTTGTGGCAGTTTTCCGGGGCTCTCTACCCTCGAAGGTGAAGGACAACGATTCCAATATTGCCATTTCTGCTGGCTAAAATGGCCTTCAAAACGACTCTGCTGTCCATTTTGCGAAAATCAAGACAGCCGTTCGTTACATTATTTTTACAGCGAATCGGAAATAGGATATCGGGTCGATGTTTGTGATAAATGTAAAAAATATATCAAAACCATTGACTTGCGCAAAATAAGGCACCCATTGTATCCACCCCTGGAGCAGGTCACCACGCTTCATTTGGACATGAAAGCCAAAGAGATGGATCTTGAAAGCGGTATTCCCCTTGAATTTGCAACTGAATGACGGTAAAGAAAACAGTTCCAGTTCAAGGCGTCACAAATTTTGTGGAATGAGACATACTTAAGTATACCCCAATGGACATGAAATGAAACGCAACGCAGATTTTGGACTTTTTAGGAAGCGGTCAAAGATCGAATTAAAAATGGACATCCAATGGAAAATCTGATCTACCTTGACAATGGTGCCACCTCATATCCCAAACCGGATGAAGTATATCGTTTTATGGATTCCTTCTACCGGAACTTCGGGGTTAATCCGGGACGTTCCGGATATGATTTGTGCATAGAAACCGGTACATTGGTGGACAAAACCCGTAAAATGGTTGCCGATTTTTTTAACGGGGCTGATCCCAATCGACTCTGTTTTTCGTATAACTCCACCGACGCCCTGAACCTCATCATTTTCGGGATGTTAAAACAGGGTGATCATGCGATCACAACCACCCTTGAACACAATTCCGTGCTTCGACCCCTTTATCATCAAAATAAATTGAACGGAGTCGAGGTGGACTATATCCCTTTCAACTCAAAAGGATTTGTTGATCCGAGCGACGTTGAAAAAAAAATAAAAACAAATACCCGTCTTGTTATTTTAAATCATGCTTCCAACGTCATCGGTACGGTTCAACCCGTGGAGGCCATCGGAAGTATTTGCCACCAATACGGTGTTCCGTTTGCGATTGATGCTTCTCAATCCGCAGGTAAAATACCGATTGACATCGAGCAAGCACACATTGACATTGTTGCCTTTACCGGCCACAAATCATTGTTAGGGCCAACCGGGATCGGTGGCCTTTATGTAAGAGAGGGCATTGACATTCAACATACCCGTGCCGGTGGGACAGGAGTACGATCCGCTCAACGGATGCATGTGGAAGAATATCCCTACCGGCTGGAATACGGTACAGGCAATATTTTAGGTATCGCTGGATTGCATGCCGGTTTAAAATGGATAAGTGATAGAGGTATCGAAAATATTCACAACCATGAAATGAAATTGACTCGGATGTTAAGAAATGGTCTCGATGAAATAGAAGGCGTGTCACTCTATTGTATGGATGATTTAGTCAATCATATAAGTGTTATCAGCTTCAATATAGACGGGATGGAAGCAATTAACACAGGAACTCTTTTGGATGGTGAATACGATATTGCCTGCCGCACAGGGCTCCATTGCGCCCCCCTAGTACATGAGCAACTGGGTACGGCTCAAATCGGCGGTTCGGTTAGAATCGGTATCGGCCCTTTTAATACGGAGGATCACATCAAAAGGACAATCGATGCAGTTGAGGAAATTGTCGATTTTCAAAAGAAAAAAAGATAGTATTTAAACTCCTTTACAAAGATTTAAAAACAGAAAAAAATGTTTACCAACCAATATTTAGGGATCACGCAGAAATAACTTCACATTTTAGCATCTAAGGGTTCGCGAAATAATAACTTCACATTTTAGCATCTTAGCTTCAGCCCATCTTTGGCCGATGCCTCACTCGCAAAATCCTCGAAATAGCTCGCTATTCCTGTGGTTTTGCTCTTTCGGATCGGCCAATTCCGAGCCCACTATAAGCTCCAAATCTGCAAAATTATTTCTGCGCGGACCCTTCTTCTATTTCTACTTCGTTTGGTTTTGGTTACAAACTCTTTTCCAGATTCTTCATTAGTTAGTGCCCATCCACAGCTTTAAATGAATAATAGAGGTGTCCAATTCAAAATATGAACAATTTTTTCTGGGCAAGTTGAGCACGGTTTTTAAAAATCAGGAACTCCCGCAAATTTTTGCGGGGGCCGCACACATGTTTGAGGTCCTCGCAAAGTGGGGCAGGAAATCGTACGTGTTGCACACCGGAACCGCAAACCCTCTCAAGAACGCCGGTCCAAGGCAAAGGAGGCTTTCTTGACTTTTAGCTGTAAAAATGGTTATCTGATATAGATATCGTGAAATGGTTGATCGCTTTGTAAGTTTATTTCATAAACGAATTAAAAAACAGAGAGACAAACATGAAACGTTCTGTGTTAATAATCCTGTCTATATTGTGTCTTTTTCTTTTTTCCTGTGACAAAATCGCGGAAGAAGGAAAAGCACCCCCCCCACTGCCAAAAGTCACGGTAATCCTAACAAAAGCAGAAAAAATCTTCCTCTATTATGAATTTGTGGGACAGGTCTACGGGTTCAAGGATATTGCCATCCGTGCAAGAGTGGAAGGCTTCTTGGAAGGAATCCATTTCAAAGAGGGTTCCGCGCTCAAAAAGGGCAAGCTGCTCTATACTCTGGAAAGCCAGCCGTTCGACGCCGATGTGGCGGCCAAGATGAGCAAGGTCGCAGAAGCCAAGACAATTCGGGCTTACGCGGAAAGCGATCTCTCCAGGATTAGACCCCTGGCAAAAGAAAACGCGGTGAGCCAAAGCGATCTGGACGGCGCTATTGCACGGCACGACGCTTCGATTGCTTCGGTGGAAGCCGCGGAAGCCAACCTCAGGGCGGCAAACATCCGGCTCAGCTACACCCAGATCTATTCCCCCATCCACGGTATCATCGGCAAAACACAGGCCAAGGTAGGCGATTTTGTCGGCAAGAATCCAAATCCTGTTATATTGAATACGGTCTCCAATATCGATACGGTTTTAGTGCAGTTTTTTATCACTGAAAGCCAGTACCTGAAATTATCCCGGTTTCTCAAGGAAAAAGAGGAGTTAGAAACGGACAAAAGAAAAAAATTGGAGCTCGAGCTGATACTCTCGGACGGATCAGTATACGAACACAAGGGAAAAGTCGACTTTATCGACAGAGAGGTGGATCCCACCACCGGCGCACTGCTGGTCCAGGCATCGTTTCCCAACCCGGATCGACTCCTGCGTCCGGGCCTGTTTGCCAAAGTAAAAGCCAATACGGATATTATAGAAGACGGCATCATGATCCCGCAACGCTGCGTGACCGAACTTCAAGGGCGCTACAGCGTCCTGGTCGTAGGTGACGACAACAAGATCGACAGGCGCGAGATCACGGTCGGCCCGACAATCGGTAAGTTCCGACTGATAAAAAATGGTCTAAAGCCGGGAGAGAGGGTAGTTTACGAGGGGTTGCAGTCGGCAAAACACGGGATGACGGTAAATCCTATAGCACACAAGATCAACCAACAGGGCAAAGAGGAATAATCAGCTGATATGGGCAAGTTTTTTGTCAACCGTCCGATTATGGCCATGGTCATCGCCATCTTCATGGTTATCGTCGGCATCGTCTCACTGCAGACACTTCCCATCGAGCAGTATCCGGACATCACGCCGCCGGTCGTGGAGGTGCGCGCCTCCTATACGGGAGCCGACTCCATCAGTGTGGAACAGTCGGTAGCGACCCCTTTGGAGCAGGAGATCAACGGTGTCGAGAACATGATCTACATGAAATCGACCAATGCCAATGACGGCAGCATGCTGATCCAGGTATCGTTTGAAGTCGGCACCGACTCGGATATGAACACGGTGTTTACCCAAAACAGGGTGACCGCCGCAACAGCCAAGCTGCCCGAGGAAGTCAAGCGGCTGGGTGTCAAAACGGAAAAGTCCCAGTCCAATATCCTCATGATCGTAGCGTTGACATCGGAAGACGGCCGGTACGACCAGAATTTTCTGGGTAATTACGCCTTGATCAACATTAAGGATCTCCTGGCCAGGACCAGGGGCATCGGTCGGGTAAATGTGCTGGGGGCCAGTGACTATTCCATGCGCATCTGGATCAAACCGGATCGCCTGGCACAGTTGGGGATCACGGTTTCGGAAATTATGAATGCCGTCCGTGAACAGAGTGTAATCGTGCCGGGTGGTAAACTCGGTGCCGAACCGGCTCCTCCCGGAACCGAATTTACCTATACCGTCAGATTGCCGGAACGGCTGCAGTCTGAAGAGGAATTTGGTGAGATCGTCGTCAGAACCACGGACGAGGGGTCCCAGGTCAAGATCAAGCACATTGCCAGAGTCGAACTGGGCGTAGAGACTTACAACATGTTTACGCGCATGAACAACAAACCATGTGCCATCATTGCCCTGTACCAGGCACCCGGCGCCAACGCCGTGGATTTGGCGGAAAAAATCAAGGCCACCATGGTCGACCTGTCTGCGCGTTTTCCCGCCGGCATCCGTTATGACATTTCCCTGGATACGACCCTGGCCATTACGGCCGGCATCAATGAAATCATCGAAACCCTTTTCATCGCGCTGGCCCTGGTAATTTTCGTCGTATTCATTTTTATCCAGGACTGGCGAGCCGCCCTGATTCCAACCATCGCCATACCGGTTTCCCTGGTGAGCGCGTTTATCGTATTTCCCCTGATCGGTTTCACCGTCAACGTGCTCTCTTTGCTGGGATTGGTGCTGGCTATCGGCATTGTCGTAGACGATGCCATTGTAGTGGTGGAGGCGGTCCAAGTCAAAATTGAAGAGGGTTTAAGCCCTAAAGAAGCTACGATCGCAGCAATGGAGGAGGTCACCGCTCCGATCATCGCAACCACGCTGGTTCTGATCGCCGTATTTATACCGGTCGCAGCAATGGGGGGCATTACCGGCAGGCTATACCAACAGTTCGCCATCACGGTTGCCGTATCGGTGGCATTCTCATCCGTCAATGCCCTGAGCCTGAGCCCGGCGCTGTGCGCCCTGCTGCTTAGAAAGCAGAAACCCTATCGCGGTCCTCTGGGGTTGTTTTTTCGTTTGTTCAACAAAACCTTTGATGCTTCCACTAATGTATACATGCTCTTTACGCGGATGCTGGCGCGCAAGATTATCATCGGCGTGATCATTATCATCGGACTGAGCGTGGCCATGGGTTTTGTCGGCAAACGCTTACCCGGCGGATTCATGCCCGAAGAAGACATGGGATACCTGTTCGTCAACATTCAGCTACCGGATGCCGCATCTTTACAACGCTCTAATGTCGTGGCCAAAAAACTAGAAAATATCATTGCAAAACATAAAGAAGTTGCGTTCGTCACGGCAGCAGCAGGCTACAGCTTGCTGTCGAACGCCATGATCCCCAATTCCGGCTTTTTGTTCATATCGTTAAAAGATTGGGACGACCGGGAGTTGACTGCACTAGAGGTGGCAGCGAAGCTTAACCGTGAATTCAGAGATACCGTCAACGAAGCACAGGTGTTTGCCTTCGGACCGCCGGCCATACCCGGCCTGGGAAGTGGTTCGGGCTTTACCATGATGCTGCAGGACAGGGGCGGTAACTCACCTGACTATATATCCAAACAGGCGGCCCGGTTTATCGCAGAGGCCATTCAGCAACCGGAAATCGGCTCCGCCTTTACAACATTCCGCGCCAATACACCTCAGCGCTACATGGAGGTCAATAGGGATAAGGTGCTCAAGGCGGGGATCTCCCTGAATGACATCTACCAGACAGTGGGAGCCTTCCTGGGCGGAGCCTACGTGAACGATTTCAACCGTTTCGGCCGGTTGTACAAGGCTTATATCCAGGCCGAGCCGGAATACCGTCTCAAGCAGGAGCAGATCGATCTTTTTTACATCAAGAACAACCAGGGGAAGAGTGTTCCCTTGTCGGCTTTCGTCACCATCAGGGAGATCGTCGGCCCGGACTATACTAACCGTTTCAACCTGAACCGTTCCGTCGAGCTGACCGGCGGGCCGGCGCCCGGTTACTCGTCGGCCCAGGCGATTGCAGCCCTTGAGCGGGTCGCCGCTGAGGTGTTGCCGAGCGATATGGGCTACGAATGGAGCAACATGTCCTATCAGGAAAAGCAGGCTGCAGGCACCGGGGCCGTTGTATTTGTTTTTTCGCTGGCATTCGTGTTTCTCATTCTGGCCGCCCAGTATGAAAGCTGGTCTCTGCCGTTAAGCATCCTGTTGGGTACGCCTTTTGCCATATTGGGGGCTTTTCTGGCGCTCTTTATCGCGCGGAAGTACAGCCCGAGCTACGAGCTGAACGTGTTTGCCCAAATAGCGCTGGTTATGCTGATTGCCATGGCGGCCAAAAATGCGATTCTGATCATTGAGTTTGCGAAGCTGGAGTTTGACAAAGGGCTTTCCCTTTTCGATGCAGCCATCAAGTCAGCCAGGCTGCGCTTTCGACCCATTTTGATGACGGCCTTTTCATTCATTCTAGGGGTCATGCCCCTGGTGATCGCTTCCGGCGCCGGTGCAGAGGCCCGAGTGGTGATCGGCATGGCCCTGTTGGGAGGCATGTTCTTGGCGACGGTGTTGGGACTCTTTTTCTATCCTATGCTGTACATCTTTATCGGCAAAATCAGCCGATATGAAAAGAAGCGGGAAAATCAGGCTGCTTTGGAAGTGATCTCAGGTAATAAAAAGTGAGGGCGGTACTATGTGCGGCATTAGAGATCTCGTTTCCGTATACCATTTTTAAATAAATAACAAAGATATCCAATTTAATAAATACGTCCGCTTTTGTCCTGATCAAGGGTGAACAAGGGTATTGGGGGAAGCATCCGTGTTCTGCACCGCCACCTGGAATCCGCACCAAAGCACTCGACGGGCAAGAAGGGATATTTAAATTTAGAGGTTTTTTATGACTATTGTTGGAAATAAGAATATGGCAAAAGCAATAATACTGTTTACCACTCTGATAATGGCAGGCTGCATGATGGGGCCGAATTTTGAAAATCCGGATCTTACCGCACCGGAAACATTTCGATTTGCAGAGACCGTAAAGAAGGCGGAAATCGACGTAAACCTGAAGTGGTGGGAGCTTTTCAGTGATCCCATTCTGGTTTCACTGGTGCGTACGGCTATTTTAAACAATCTGGATATCAAAATTGCCGTGAGTCGTATCGAAGAGGCACGTGCCACGCTGGGATTTACAAAAGCGGATCTCTATCCCATGCTGAATATCGAAGGCAGTGCACAAACTGGAAATTTTATCGGTGGCGGTCGTTCAAATTCAACCGATAAAACCGCCTACATTGCCCCGGTACTGAGCTGGGAGATCGATTTCTGGGGCAAGTACCGCCGGTCCAACGAGTCTGCCCGTGCAGTCTTGCTGGCCTCCGAATACTCGCTTCGAACAATTCAGATCAGCCTGATTGCGGAAGTGGTCAGTATCTACTACCTGCTGCTGGATTATTGGCAGCGGCTGGAGCTTTCCAGGCACACGCTCGTTTCGAGACAGGATAGCCTGGACATTATCCTAAAGCGTTTTAACAGGGGTATTATTCCCGAAATCGACGTGAACCAGGCTCAAATTCAAAAAGAGATTGCCTTTGCCGCCATCCCACTGTACGAGCGGCTCATCGCCAAAACCGAAAACGTTATGGGCATTTTGCTGGGGCAGTACCCGAAAGCCATAAAAACCGGCAAAGCCCTGCACCTGCAGCCGGTTCGCCCCGATATACCCGTTGGCCTCCCGTCAATGATTCTAGACCGCCGGCCCGATGTTTCCGAAGCCCTTTATCTGCTTCATTCTCAGACTGCCAAGATCGGTGTTGCCGAGGCCATACGGTTTCCGGCCATATCTTTAACAGGCCTTCTAGGTGTTGCCAGCGTCGAATTGGGCGGCGTAACCACAAGCGGCGAAATTTGGTCAGTCGGCGCCGGATTGGCAGGCCCGATTTTCAATTGGAACAAAAATATCCGCAGGGTTAACATCGAGGAAGAAAGAACCCGTCAAGCCCTTCTCAACTATGAAAAAGTCGTGCTGCAAGCGTATCGGGAAGTGGCGGATGCGCTTACCGAAGTCAACACCCTGAAAACACAACTGGCTTCCGTGGAAAGAAAAAATCAGGCTGCCGGAAACGCCAACAGGTTGTCCAAGCTTCGCTATGACAAAGGGGCAACCAGTTATCTGGAGGTCCTGGACTCCGAGAGAACCCTTTTTGCAGTGGGGCTGGAGCTTTCTGAACTGGAACAGGTGAATCATAATGCCTATGTAAAACTATACAAAGCGCTTGGCGGGGGCTGGCTCTCCAAAGAGGAAATGGAACAGGCGCCGCAACGTCCAAAATGATAATCGAATCCACATCAAACATTTCAAGGCCTTTTAGGGTTCGCGCAAAAATAACTTAGCGGAATTGGCGCTTAGATTGGGTTCGGATTTGGCTGATTCCAAAGAGCAAAACCACAACAATAGCGAGCTATTTCGAGGATATTGCGAGTGAGGCATCGGCCAAAGATGGGCTGAAGCTAAGATGCTAAAATGTGAAGTTATTTTTTCGCGAACCCTTAGTCAGCAAAACGGCATTTCCGATAACACTTAAGCTACTCATAACCATTGCACCAACCGCAACCAGCGGTGTCAAAAAACCGCTGATCGCAAGTGGTATACTGATAATATTGTACCCAAAAGAGAGAAATAGATTTTGACGAATCGTTCGGTTCACCTGTTTTGCCAGATTCACAAAATCAAGTATCTGCGCCGGGTTACCCTGCATCAGCGTAATATCCGCCGTCTCTCGCCCCAAATGGTTTCCCGAGTGCAACGCAATGGCCAAATCAGACTGAGCAAGGGCCGGGGCATCATTGATACCATCACCGACCATGGCCACTTTGTTTCCGTGCTGTTGCCATGTTTTGACAAAAGCCGCTTTATCTTGGGGCATCCGGCTCCCGTATGCTCTTTGAATACCCAGCAAATGGCCCACCGCACGGGTCGTTTGCTCGCTGTCTCCAGAGACAATCGAAACCTGATAACCCATTTTTTCCAGCTGTTCAACGGTTTTAGCCGCACCGGACCTGAGCCTGTCTCCGAAAATAAACCGCGCGCAAAGACGACCGCCACGGCTCATATATACGGTTGATTCGAGTACGCCAGGGTTGGCGTTAGCGTCATTTGGAAAAATTGGATTTTTCAAACTCCGGGCAATAAAATTTTTCGAACCTATTTTAATCTCATCCAATCCAAGCATGCCGGTTATACCGTTTGGATGATAATAAATTTTTTTTAACGGAACAGTCGGCAAAGAATGGTTGCCGATATGCCTCATGATTTCGGCCCCGATATAATGCTTTGAATTTTTTTCAAGGGCCGCGGCCAGCAAAAGTGCTTCTTTTTCGGTAAACGGTGCGACCGCTCGAATCTCACGGAGTTCCCAACTACCCTTTGTCAGGGTGCCTGTTTTATCAAATACCATGGTCTTTATGGTTTCGATCTGTTCAAAAGCGGCGAAATTCCGCACCAAAATTCCAATTTTGCCTGCGATTGAAATTCCGGCGACCCGGACAATCGGAATCGCAATTCCAAGCGCGCAAGGACATGCAATGACCATGACTGTAACGGATCTGATAATCGCCTCTTGCAGTTCCATCCCTGCCATCAGACCGGTAATACCCACTGCAAAAGAAAGCATCAAAATCGCCGGAACAAACCACTTTAAAATCCGGTCGGTTTGTCCTTCCAATGGTATTTTTTGTCCCAGGGCTTTTTCCATGATTTGAATCATCCGGCCAATGGTGGAATCTTCTCCCACCCCTTCTGCTTTGACTTTAAATGAACCTTTTAACATTCGGGTTCCGCTTGTAATGCGACGACCGGATTCTTTTTGAATGGGACGTGCTTCCCCGGTGACGGATGATTCCTCCACAGCGCCGAAGCCTTCTAAAATAAGGCCGTCTGCCGGAATGATTTCTTCTGCCTGGACCGAAAAAATATCTCCCTTCTTAAGATACGATGCATCCACAAAACGGCCTTCGGGATAGTTCTCGGAACAGATTCTGACCTTTGTCGGTCTTAAAGAGAAAAACCTTTCAAGCTGCCGATAGATACTCACTTTAGCTTTCAGTTCCAGTCGTTTTCCAAGAAGTACCAGGGTAATCAATAGAGAAGAGGTGTCAAAGTAAAGATGAATGCTATGGATGAACAAGTTGTAACTACTATAAAGATAGGCGGAAAAGGCACCGATGGTGATCAATGTTTCCATTCCAAAAACGGCCTGGGTCAGGCCCATGAACGCTTTTTGATAAATGGGTTTTCCGCCATAAAGGATCACCACACTGGCCATTACAAAAATGGGCCAGGAAATTTTGAATATTGCCTCTTGGGACAGTTCGCTGAAAAATCCGAAATAGAGTGAAAAAGACAACATCATCACGTTCACGGTTAAAAATGCTGAGATTGAAAAACGGATGAATTCTTTTCGATCCTCCCTTGACCGATCCGATTCTTCAAAAGCTTCTGCGGTGTACCCCAGTCGATTAAGGATTGATTCGACCCGGTCGGGTGACATCTGAAGTGGATCGTATTCGCATAAAACCCGATCGGTTGCAAAATTACAGCAGACGGATAGAATTCCGGGCGTCTTTTTCAGGACCGCTTCAATCACCCATGCACATGCCGGGCACCACATGCCGTTGATTTTGAGATTGAGATTTAAACGGTCTACAGACGACAAGTCCGTCTCAATTAACGCCGCATCCGTTGACGGATAGACCCCATCAAAAGCATGTTTGTTTAAAGAGTTCCGATCCATTTCCACGGCAGATCCAGGAATCAGACCCATTTCCCGACATCTGGCAAATAACTCGGTTTCCTTGAAACTTTTCGGATCTTTTGCATCCGTTTCTTCAAACAGCATCCAAAACACCTGTTGGCATCCCTTGCAGCAAAACCGGTATTCCTTTCCAGCGGCTTGGGCGGCAAGTGTACTGAATCGCAACGGAAAACCGCACAAATCACAACAGGCTATTTGTTTCATTTAATTTCGGGGGTCCAAAGATTTGATGTAGGCAATGATGCGCCATCGGTCCGTGATTTCGATTGTGGAAGCAAGCGGGGGCTGTCTGCCGCCGGGAACGCCGTAGCTGATCGTTTTAAACAGGACGCCATCGGGAAGGGATTGGATTTTTTGGCTGCGAAGATCTGTGGGAAGCGGAGCAAAACTCTGGCCCACTGTCCCCATGCCGTCATGGTTTTTCCCGTGACACTGGGCACAGTAGGAAAAGTATTTTTTCTCACCCAGAGAAATATTTTTAATATCATCCGGGTTCAATGGAGACTTTAAATCCGACGCGGGAAGATTCCTCAACTGTACCTCTCCACCTTCAAGCGGAATCACGCCATCTTCCATGATCAGTGCGGGTTCCTCATAAGGTCTGACAGCTGGTGTTTCCCACATTCGTCCGAATTTGAGATTTTGATCGTATAGGGTAATCACTCCATATGCAGTGATCAGCACAATCGAAATGAATCCGGCAAGAATAATTAACCGCTTCATCTATTCACCTTTGTCTCCTCTAACATGCTGAGGGTACGGTAAAACAGTATAAACCGCATAGGGAGACTCTCCCGGAACATCTTTTATCGCCCGATAATCCCAGGTGGGTTGTCCGTTGTCCCCCACAATTAACAATGAGAAAATACCTCTACCCAGTATCCATAGCAAAATCAGAAAAATAAACATCCAAGAAATCAATGAGGACTGTTGAGCTGTTTTTTGTTTCATTTTAAATTTTCACTCCCAAAATTCCGGTACCGTAGATATAAAAAAACATCCAGATAAGCGTTCCGGCAGTAATCAACAGCATAAATATGGGAAAAGGGGCATCCCGGTCCTCGATTTTTTCCGGAAACCGGTAGATAACGGTCCGCTTTCTTTCCTCTGAATCCCGGTTGTGAAAATGGCTGAATGCAAGCCCTACTCCGAAAATCAGCATGAAGATCAGGGCTGGAAACAGAAACGCCATAATGTGTTGCAGGTTTAGCAGGTTAAAGTGTCTCATGCGATTTTCCTAATCCCTTTACCTTAAAATAAATAATAGAGGTGTCTAATTCTAAAAACGCGCCAGTTTTTATTTGATCAAGGTCACACAAGGGTTTCCGGTCCCTGCAAAAAGGGACAGGAAGGCGTATATGTTGTACGCCGTAACCGGAAACCCGTTCTAGAACGCCGAGCCAAGGCAAAAAGGAGTATTTATGGCTGGGCACGGGTTAAGAGTGAAAAAATCAAAACAGCTGCACTGGTCGCAAGCCCTGCCAGCGCCAGAAACAACAGCCCATAGGTCTCAAAACGGTTTAATTTGGAAACCTTAACCGTTGCCGATTTTTTTTCATCCCTCAGCGGGAGATATCTGGCCCGCTGCTGATCTTTAAATTGGCCATTATTGAGTGCCCAGATAAAAGCGACCAGGCTGACGGCAAAACCGACGGTCATGTATGTTATGAAATACGGGAAATACATATGCTCCTTCTAATAATGATATTTTCCTTTTCAATTCCCGGTGTGGGGTTCATAAGATGCATCAATCCCCTTGGGTTCCGTATTGGCATCGGTCTGGTTGATAAAGTAGACTGCCACATAATTACCCACATCCCAGATCTTTTCCGATTCCAATTCGCGTTTGAAATACGGCATGCCCGTGCCCGTGATACCGTTCATAATCTGATAATACAAAATTCCACCTGAAATTCCCCGATTTTTCAAAACGGTAAAATTTAAAGGTGGCGGATATAAGTACGGCTGGGCCGGACCCATGCCGTCACCAATGGATCCATGACAGCCTAAACAGTTGTCCTGATAAATCTTGTGTCCTCTGGCAAGCCCCGCCTTTGTCGTGGGATACGGATTGGGGATGTTGCGCCAGCCTTCGGGAATATTATCATGTAACCATTTGATGTTTTCATCAGGACCGGCTTCATACGCCCGTATGGCTTCTTCTTTCCAGAATCGCTGCCGGGTCATGCGCATATCAGCCTGTTTCAGCCCCAAACTTTGAACATAGGCGATCAATTTTTTTAAATTTTTTGTACCCAAAAAAGCAAATGCCGGCATAATAGAAAGCGGCCGTGTATATCGGGGGTTGATAAAATGGGCCATCTGCCAGTCATCGGGATGTTCCCCGCCTTCTTGTGAAAGATCCGGCCCGGTGCGCGCCGAACCGAGTAGTATGGGCCGATCGGCCACATAATCACCGGCCTGGGCAATCCGCTCGGCGCCCAGCCCCCAGTCTATTGTGCGGATGGATTGACTGTGACAATAGACGCAACCGTTGGCAATATAAATGCTTCTCCCGGAATCTTCTTTAGAAGAACGCGGGCGAAAGATTTCAGAAGGCTTTGTCCGGCTCGTATGAACGTATGGAAGGAAAACCATCACAAAAACAACGGTCGCCAGAATCAACAGGCTGCCGATGACAATTACGTTAAGTGTCATTTTCATGATAATTCTCCACGCGGGGTCAATAATGACCTGAAAATATTATAGAACCCGATGAGTGCCGAACAAAAAACAATCACTCCGAGTCCGCCTCTAACAACATAGTAGACATGGAGCTGAGAAAGCACTCGGTATACGGTTTCACCATTGAGCCAGGCATTGCCTTGAATCAAACCGGCTATGGTTAGAACCACCGTAAACCCCACCACACCGATTAAAATCAGCCAGTACTGCAAATCAGCCAAAAACCGGCTGTAAAGCGGCCTGCCGGTCAAACGGGGCAGAACAAAATAGATGCCGCCCAATGCGATCATGCCCGCAAATCCCAAAACGCCGATATGGGCATGGCCCACCACCCAATTGTTAAAATGGGTCACGCGCTGAACGTCCGGTAGAGACATCATGGATCCTTGAATGCTCACAAAAAAATACATGATTGTGCCGGTAAAGACAAATTTGGCACCGATGTCTGAATGAATTGCTCCCAGATTGCCTTTGGCCGTGTACCAAATATTGATCAGAAAGGCCATGACCGGAATCACCATGGCCACACTGTCTACTATGGCGATGACTTTCAGCCATGTCGGAACCGGCACCTGCAGCAGGTGGTGGGTTCCAATGTGGGTATAAACCACCAGTAAAGACCAGAATCCGAATAAAGAGAGCGTGTGGCTGTAAAGAGGGGCGCGGCAGGCCTTTGGAATTACGTAATAGGTCACGGCCGCCGACAGCGGCGTCAAGAGAAGGCCGAACACATTATGCCCGTAAAACCAGAGAATAATGGCATCCGGAATGCCGGTTAGAGAGCCGCTACCGGGCTGCCAGACAACATTGCCGAGACCGTAGGTAATTGGCGTCAGGATTACGGCAGCGCACACATACCAGACGGAAACATACAAAATCGGCTCACGGCGATGTTTGATGGTCATCAACATATTTATAATGATTAGGCAAAATGCGATGATAACCAACATGTCCAAGGGCCATATTAGTTCAGCATATTCTCTGCCCTGGGTTTTTCCCATGGCCAGACTGACAACCACCCCCACCAGAGTAACATTCCACGCAACGACGGTGATAGTCCCCAATTTCTCACTATAGAGATCGGTTCGTAGCAATTTCGGTACAATATAAAATACGGCCCCGAGTAACCCGGGTGTCACAAAACCAAATAGCACCAGGTTGACATGGATGGGGCGAATCCTGCCGAACACGAGCCATCCGACATTTTCAAAAAGATCCGGGGCCATGAGTTCCAGGGCGCCCAAAAGTCCCATTAACGTGGCAATGATCATCCAGAAAGCAGCGGTCAAACAAAAACCTTTTGCCGTCCGATAGCGGTAAAAAAGATTTTCCGAACGCGTATTTGTCAAGCTCCGGTATCTCCTTTAGTCAGTATGATTAATATCTCACCCCTGCCGGTGCGTTTGCAGCCGGGACGGGCACTCGTTAACTTACCCAGTCACAAATCAGCTGTGACATGCCAACCAACATCCCACATTGGCATTTTTCTTTTCGTGACATTCAACGCAGAATCCCATTTTTAATTGCTTTCTTTGAATCCGATCCATAGTTTCAATCGGCCCATGGCATCTTCGGCACTTAATTTCTTTTTTGATATGGCGCTGATGATTAAACAGCACGTGCTCGGGCAGATAAAAAACTTTTCTCCAGGGTATGGGTGTATTTGAATTGAAGTATTCATGTATCTTTTGAATCCGTGGATGATTTGCGATAATATAATTATGACAGTACAAACATTTTTCAACCGGTGGAATCCCGGGGTTGATCGAGCGTTCTACAAAGGGATGACAAAATTCGCATTGGATCGCCTTTACGCCGGCATGAATCCGATGGCTGAAAGGAATCGGCTGCTCCGGGCCGATTCGGGTTCCCGGTGTTAAATAGAAGAGATAGAGAAACATCAAAACCAGCAACACCGTCACCGATGACCCCAGAAGCGGCATCTTGTTGCGCCACAAAGATTCCCGAACAGCTGTAAAGGAGGTCACCAGCAGTAGCGGCTTTCCCCCCGTACCGATAAGAACAGCCAGAATTACCAGCGCCATCAGGGAAACAGCGATGATCAGAAGTTCCATCAGTTTCCCTCGTTTTGACGCATCTGAGCCAGTTCCGGAAAGAGGCTTAAAAATCCGGCAACAGCTGCGGTGAAAAGCCCCAGAAACCCCATAAAAATCAATCCGTCAGCCAATCCCAGCGGAATCGTCGTTGCATGCGGACTCAACTGGGGTCCGACTAAAAGAAGGTGCTCCAGCCAAATCCCCAGAATCACTGAAAAACAGAGCACGCTCATAAATTTTGGATTTTTTTTAATCTTCCGGTTTATCAGAATCAGAAACGGAATGATAAACGTGACGATAAAGATAAACCATGCCAGAGGCTGCCATGGTTGGGACATGGTCCTTTCAATGATATAGGCGGTTTCCTCAGAAATGTTCCCATACCAGATCACTACAAACTGGGAGTAAAAAAAATCGGCCCAGACCAGACAGAAGGCAAAAAAAAGTTTCCCGATATCCTGGAACTGCGAGTCCTTAAGTGTAAACGGATATTTTGAACTCAAATGAAGAATCGAGGCCAAAATAATGATACCCCCAAGCCCAACGTATATGGCTTTGATGAATTGGTACGCCCCGAAAAGGGTGGAATACCAGTAGGGATCCAGCGCCATAACGAGATCGTATCCGATCAGTGACAGGACAATGGCAAATGCCAGGATGTATAAAACCCCGAATATCGTCGCTTTCCGCTGTGCGGCCTGAAAATCGGCATTGCCTCGAACCCATAATTGATTGAGGCGCATTCGGATACCCGTTTGAGAGCTTTTTAAGGTGATTTTATGACGCATGACATAATAAAGGTAGATCAAACCCAAACCGTATAAGATCAACAGACCTATAAAATCCCGGAAAAACAGAAACCACAGGTTCAACCAGATCTCCTTGCCGTGAAGATCCATTTGCTGCCAAGGAAATAAATATCCCTGCCCCAAAAAAAGGATCAGAAAGAGTAGCAGAGATACCGGGAAAAAAGCGGTAAAGGACTCTGCAAGACTCGATAGGGGTCCGCTCCATCTCGCGCGAGTGATGTGCATTAGTGCGGAGAATAAGAGTCCTCCCTGGGCAACGGAAGACCATAGCAAAAAATTAATCAAATACGCCTGCCATGCCCTCTCCGGATGTTCTCCCAGGAGCGAAAACAAAAATGCAGCCAAGCCGATAGCGATCGCGATCGCGGTCGAAACCATGACCGGCCGGGTCAAAAAAAGGAGTTCATTTTTCTGTTTGAGTATCAATTTCATTTGAAAGTTCGGGTTTCTGCGCCATTTTCTGTAAAAAAGGAGAGCAGCAATGGCGCTTCCTTCAAAGGACAGGTTGCAACAATCCCAATGCGGTCGCCGGAGCACCGGGGATCGTAGTGGGACAGGTTTTGATAATTCGGCAACCGCAGATAATAGATTAATCCGGCCACGTTTCCTAAAATCGCAAATAAAATGGTAAATTCAAAACCGACAATAAAAAACGGAACCAGCGCCACCACCGGTTTTCCACTCACGATGAGCTGCCATTGACTGGCTGTAATGGTGGCCAAAAAAAATCCGGCAAAAAAACCGACAATACCGCCTACCAGTGTAAAATAACCCACACGGCTGGGTTTTACGGCAAGGGCCTTTGTGATTTTGCTGCTGGGGATCGGGCTGTGAACCTGCTTCACCTTCCAGGCGGTTTTTTTCAAGGCATGGATGACCGAAACCGCCATTGTTTCATCCCGAAAGAGGCCCATAATGTTCCGTTCTTCATCCATGATGATCTCCTCTGTGGGACATCTCTTTCATCTCGGTCATGGATACCGACGGCATGTGTTTGATAAATAAAACAAATAGAAAAAAGAACAGTGAAAAACTGCCCAGCATGATGCCGAATTCTACAATCGTTGGAGTATAAACTCCCCATGCATGGGGAAGAAAATCATGGCTGACACTGCTGATGATGATCACAAACCGTTCATACCACATGCCGATGTTCACCAGAATGGAGATGCCGAACAGATAGAAGGTAGACGTCCGGATCCGCTTGAAAAAGAACAGCAGCGGCATCATGGTGTTAAAGACGACCATGATCCAAAAACCAGCGGCATAGTCTCCGGTGGGCCGATACCGAAAAATTTCCATCTCCATTGGATTTCGGCTGTACCATGCCATAAAGAATTCCGTTACATAGGCAAACCCAACGATCAGTCCCGTGAAAATGATGGTCTTTGCCACATTTTCAAGGACAGCGATGGTGATAATTTTTTCGTATTTAAATATCCGCCGGATGGGAATCATCAGCACCATCACCATCGCCAGGCCGGAGTGAATCGCTCCGGCCACAAAGTAGGGTGCAAAAATTGTGGTATGCCACCCGGGAACCACGCCCAGAGCAAAATCCCACGATACTACGCTGTGAACCGATATCACCAGCGGGGTGGCCAGTGCGGCAAAGAAGAGATACGCACGGGTATAATGCCGCCACTGCTCGTGCGCTCCGGTCCATCCCAAAGACAAAATGGAAAAGATCTTTTTTCGATTCCCCTCGGATCGGTCGCGGATAATAGCCAGATCCGGCAGCATGCCGGTAAACCAGAACAGGGAACTCACCAGCAGATACGTACTGATGGCCACCACATCGAACATGAGAGGGGACTGAAAATTTTGCCACAGGTTCCGTTGATTGGGGACCGGCAGCATATAAAACACCATCCAGACACGCCCCAGATGGATAAACGGAAACAGTCCGGCAATACAGACCGCGAATACGGTCATGGTTTCAGCCGCTCTGGCAATGGGATTCCGCCAGCCGGCTCTAAAAAGGTGCAATATAGCTGAAATGAGTGTTCCCGAGTGGGCGATTCCGACCCAAAAAACGAAATTGATTAAATAAGTGCCCCATGCCACCGGGTTGTTCATCCCGGCGACCCCGAGACCGACAACAATTTGATATCCCCAGCTTCCCGCACCGATCAAGATACCTATAAACAGCAGGCCCACGGTGATCCAATAGCCCCGGGAGGCCGGCTTGAGGGTATTGAGAACGGTTTGATCGATTTCGGCAAATGATAGTCTCGACATGTCTCTATATGTCTCGGATAATTTTTTTCAAATAAATGACAGCCGGCTTGGTGTTCAAATATCCCATTGCCTGATAGGCCCTTGGATCGGCCGTGAGTTGCCGCACGCGGCTGTTCTTGTCCATGAGATTGCCGAAGGTAAAGGCTTCGGTGGGGCATGTTTGGACACATGCCGGCACGACGTCGCCCTCTTCGATCATTCGGTTTTCGTCTTTTGCTTTTCCATGGGCGGCTTTAATGCGTTGGACGCAAAACGAACATTTTTCCATAACACCCTTGCTCCGCACGGTGACGTTCGGATTGAGCTGAAGGTTGAGCGGTTTGGGCCTTTTCCAGTCAAACCAGTTAAAGCGCCGCACTTTATAGGGGCAGTTCTGGGCACAGAATCGAGTTCCAATGCACCGGTTATAAATCTGATTGTTCAGCCCCTCTTTGGAATGATGTGTCGCATAAACCGGACAGACCGCCTCGCACGGCGCATTGTCACAGTGCTGGCAAAGCATGGGGAAAAAAATAACCTTCTCCGTATCTACCGAGTCCTGATATCGCTCGATTCGAATCCATGACATCTCCCGCCCCTCAACGATCCGTTCAGGGCCCACCACCCCCAGGTTGTTTTCAGCATAACAAGCTGCGACGCAGGCGCCACATCCGATACACCGGTCCAGATCGATGACCATGGCCCACCGGTACTTGTCGTGATCATGGGGAGGATAAATATCTCTTTTAGGATCATACCCTTCGGGAATCGGCAAGGTGAGAGGAAAATCGTTCATGGTCAAACCGTAAGGCTTTTCCGGCACGGGTTGAGTGACCTCGGTCCATGTGGCTGACAAAGCAATCTTACGACCATATTGAAGTCGGCTTCCATCGGTTCGGGGCAACTTTGCTACCCGGCCCGTGGTTTGGATCCTCACCTGGGAAATGCTGAAATAGGGTCCGCCGGAGTTAGGGTCGGTGTCCGGAGAAAAAAGTGGTATCGGATTTTTTCCAATGCCCTCTGCATAGCGTCCAAAAGCCTGGTGCCCCTGTCCCGCAGCCATGGCCAGAATTCCCGGCTTAACGGCCGGGGTGACATATGCCGGAGCTTCCAGTTGACCCCACTCGGATTTAATTTGGACGACATCACCCTCTTTGACGCCTTTTTCATCCGCGCTCTTAGGGTGGATCAGCACGGGGGTATCCCAAGCCACTTTGGTCAGCGGATCCGGAATTTCACAGAGCCACGGTCGATTGGCGCCCCGGCCATCAAAAAATCTGACCGAAGGGGCTGCCGTAAACGATGCCCCCAAAGCCGGAGTATCCATCTGTGCCGGAAAGGTGTTTATAAACGGTTCCGGCAGATGAATACGAACCGAAGAAAGCGGGCCCCTCGCAACCGCTGAATCGGTCAAGCGGCCTCCTGTCCGAATAAATGTCATCCATTCACGATCCTCTTTAATGATTCCTTTGTTGTTCAGATGGTCATACAAATAATCTTTGTAGGTGCCATCATTTTTGTCCCCTGGGACTGCTCGTAAAAAAACATCCCCCAAGCCCGGGGCCTTTGTCAATTTTCCCATGGCCGGTTGAAGCGATGAAGGGGCATCATATCGCCCATCATAGATGTCCCAGGTTTCAATGGGAAATTGTACTGGAAAAATCAAATCGGCCGACTGGGTGGTTTCATCCATAAAGCTCGAAAAACTCACCACGAAAAGAGATTCCTTATGGAGCAGATTTGATACGCGATCGCCGGAGGGAAGGGAGTACACCGGATTCACATGGTTTAACAGAAGCAGATCCACAGGATCATTTTCCACGGATTTGAAAAAATCCATGACATCGGATCTCCGGGAAGCCTTTTCGACCCGGTGGCGGCGATTAAAATCCATCAACTTGAGTTGGGGATCTAAAACAACATTCAACAGATTGACGGCGACATCGGTCCAAACTGTATTTATACCGGAAGCTGCAGCGGATGTTCCGAGGACTAGTGGCGCCTGGGCATGAACCAGTTGATATATGAGGGTTTCATATTGCTCTGGATGGATCTTTGATATCCGGATCACTTTTTCTTGGGTATAAGTTGAAACCGTTTTCTTTAGTTTCCGGCGAAAAGAGGCCGGCAGGGTTTTCCCTTTTCCGGCTTCCAGAACCTCCCGGATCAAACCCAGCACAACTGCTGATTCGGTTTCAAGATTGCATGCCAGCCATTGGTCGGCGTTGGCTGCCGTTAGCGACCGAACCGGACTGATATGATAAAAAAAGTGCTTTCGGCTTAATCCCGCCCAATGCATGGCTTTAAATTTCCGGGCATATTCAACCGGAGAAAGCCAGGTTTCCAGAAAATCGGCACCAAAGGAGAGCAGCACATCTGCTTTTTCCATGTGGTAAGATGCAATCCCATCAACATTAAACACTTCCCTGTTGGCGAATTTCAAGGCCTCGTAGGCATAGGGCTCAAAAATGACGGGTTTTGCCGAATGCCAACTTTTAAGGACCTTGGAAAACAGACTTGACATGGCCGGACCCACCAGTTCGGTCATCAATCGAACCCTTCCGATTCCTTTTTTTAAAGCATCGGTTGCTTTCTGATTCAAAAGTACCTCTGCCTGTTCAAATGAGATCGGTTTCCAGGTGTCCTTATTTTTTATTAACGGGGTTGAGATGCGATCGGGGTTGTATACTCCCTGCAAAGCCGCTTGGCCCCGCATGCAAAGTTTCCCCATATTGATCGGGTGAATCGGATTGCCTTCCAGCTTGATGACTCTCCCCTCCCGGTTTTTGGCGAGGGTACCACATCCGGCAGGGCATTCCCGGCACGTGGTAGCGTACCAGGCCGCCCGGCCTGTGACTCGGTCATCCGGAGCCTGGACGAGAGAATATAAAGTTTTCTCGACTTCCGAGGAACAGCCGGCAGCAATGGAAAAACTCCCGAGTCCGGCCATTTTAAGAAAGGTTCGCCGTTTCATTGCAAAGTTGATTCCCAAAATAATTTTACTTGTAAGAAAGGCTCATCGCGGATTGTGGCAGCAGTTAAAGCATATATTGTATAAAAAAAGAAGGTTATGTGTCAAGGCAGAAAGCCAAAATCGAGGCACATTATAAAGATGTTAAATAGACAATTTCTCTTTTTGTGTTATGTTATATATCTTATGTACTAACAGACCATAAGAGGTGAAAAATGAATTCAGACAGGTTTAAAACCTTGGTGGTTCGTAAGAATGCGGATCACTCATATACGCGGCGGATTATGGAAAAAAGCATCGATGATTTACCTGCCGGCGATGTACTGCTTCAAGTGAAGTATTCTTCTCTCAATTATAAAGACGCCCTATCCGCCACCGGAAACAAGGGGGTCACCAAACATTACCCCCATACTCCCGGAATCGATGCCGCCGGGGTGGTTATCAAAGGGAATGGAGTGGATTTCAGACCCGGGGATTCGGCTCTCGTCACCGGTTATGATCTCGGCATGAACACATCCGGGGGTTTTGGGCAGTACATCCGGGTGCCTGGGGATTGGGTGATCAAATTGCCTGATAATCTTACGATGCGGGAAAGCATGATTTACGGGACCGCCGGTTTTACCGCTGCAATATCCGTCTCCAAGATTGTCGATCACCCCATTTCCCCGGATCAGGGGAAAATTCTGGTTACCGGCGCTTCCGGCGGGGTCGGTAGTATCGCACTCTCCATCCTTTCGAAAATTGGATATCATGTCGTGGCTGCCACCGGGAAAATAGATGAAAAGCAATATCTGTTTGATCTGGGAGCAAAAGAGGTGATCCACCGTGACGACATCAAAGACACTTCAACAAAGCCTCTCCTCTCCGGGCGCTGGGCCGCTGCGGTGGACACCGTGGGGGGTCTGTTTCTGGCAACGGTGCTTAAGGAGACCCGGCAACACGGCGCCGTCACCTCCTGCGGAAACGTGGCTTCGCCAATACTGAACACAACTGTTTACCCCTTTATTTTACGGGGATTAACCCTTTACGGTATCGATTCGGCCGGTTTTCCGTCAAAGCCGAGAAAACGAATCTGGAAAAAACTGTCCCAAGAGTGGAAACCGGACTCTCTGGATCGTCTGGCAAAAGAGATCTCCTTAAACGCGCTCGATCATCACATCGAATTGATTTTGCAAGGAAAGTCGAAAGGACGGATCCTTGTCAATCTAAACAATTTGTAATATCGGACAGAGGATTATGATAAAAACCGGTTCAGAAAAAACAGCGCTTAACGAAAGACAATCCAAAGCACTCCTGGCTGACTATGGAATTCCCGTGGTTCGTGAAGTGGTCGTACACCACCCAAGTGATGCGATTGAAGCAGCCGAACAACTTGGGTATCCCGTGGTGATCAAAGGCATGGGGAAAACACTGTTGCATAAAACTGAACAGGGTCTGGTCCATTTGAACCTGCATGACCCGGAGCAAGTGAATCGTGCGGTTCAAAATATTGTCATTAGCGCCGGCGACGCCCTGGAAGGATTGCTGATTCAGCCCCAGATCCGGGGCCGGAGGGAATTGGTGGCCGGCATATTTCAAGACCCGCAATTCGGACCGGTGGTCATGTTCGGCATCGGCGGTGTTTTTGTTGAAGCCCTGTCGGATATTACATTCCGGGTGGCCCCGTTTGACGAAATCGAAGCCAATGAAATGCTAAAGGAGATCAAAGCCACTACACTGCTGGATGATTTCAGGGGTGAAAAAAAAGTTGACCGGCATCAGCTTGTTAAAATACTGGTCGGATTGTCCACCATCGCCATGGAACACCCGGATATCATTGAAATCGATATCAACCCGATAATCGTGAAACCGGACGGCAATTTGTGTGCGGTGGATGCATTGGTGGTCAAGGGCCGGGAACAACAGGCCGATCAACCCGTCACTGCTGTGGAACCGGATGCTTTGGGGCGTTTTTTCCATCCAAGGTCCATCGCTTTTATCGGCGCTTCATCACAAATGGGCAAATGGGGACATATGCTGTTTACTCTGACCGTCAGCGGAGGTTACCAGGGGAAAATTTTTTTGGTCAACCCCAAAGGGGGCACCATCGCCCGGCGACACGTTTACCGTTCAGTGGAGGAAATTCCGGATCAAGTGGATCTGGCGGTCGTTACTATACCGGCATCACGGGTTTTGCCGATCATTGACCAGCTCGAGCGAAAAAGAATTCGTAATATGCTCTTGATCAGTTCCGGGTTTTCGGAAACCGGTCACGAGGGGCAATCTTTGGAAAAACAGCTCGTTAAAAAGGCCGTCCAAGCAGGGATACTCATCGTCGGCCCCAATACCATGGGTATCTGCAACCCCCACATCCATCTGTATTGTACCGGCGCGCAGGTCCGTCCCATTCCCGGCTCCACTGCAGTGGTCTCTCAATCCGGCAATATGGGAACCCAGCTATTGGCATTTGCGGAGCAGCAGGGAATCGGCATCCGGGGGTTCTGCGGTTCCGGGAATGAAGGTATGATTACGATCGAAAACTTCATCGATGCGTTTGAGGATGATACCCTGTCCAAAACGGTCATGCTCTATGTGGAAAGTGTTAAAAATGGACGCCGATTTTTAAAGGGCGCCCGTCGTGTCGGGCTCAAAAAACCGATTGTTTTGCTAAAAGGGGGGCGAAGTCAGGCCGGGTCCCGGGCAGCCGCCACTCACACAGGGGCCCTGGCACACAATGCCGTAGTGTTTGACGCGGTTTGCCGACAAGCAGGTATTGTTCAGGTGGAGCAGTCCATGGACCTGCTCGATCTCTCGGCGGCATTTTCGTCGCTCCCGCTCCCAAAAGGCAAACGGGTCGCGATTATGACCTTTGGAGGGGGTTGGGGGGTAGTCACCGCCGACTTATGCTCGATTTACGGGCTCGAAGTTCCTGACCTGACGCCTGAAATCAAAGCCCGTCTAAATAAAAGCCTCCCCTCATACTGGAGCCGTTCCAACCCCGTCGATCTGGTAGGTGAAAGGGATCAAACCCTCCCCATGAAAATCATGGAGGAACTGGTGAAGTGGACGGGATGCGATGCCGTCATCCATTTAGGGATTTTGGGTCGAAAATTATTCTTCGATCGGGCAGTCGATTCCGTCCGGGATGCAGACCCCGATTATACCGACCAATTTTTGGATGCCGTCAAAAGTGGCGAATCGGCGTTTGAGGAAAAATATTTAGATCATATTGTGACTTTAATGGATCAGTATCAAAAACCAATCTATGGTGTAAGCCTTTTAACAGACCCAAAAAATCAGACCGTTTTCCGATTTAAAAATCATATTTATAAAGGTATTTCCTTCCCTACCCCTGAACGAGCAGTAAAAGCATGTTCAAAAATGTATGAATATCAAAGTTTTATAGATAGACATGCAACC
>SDBV01002208.1_pt1 | contig 29158 bp, 31 predicted proteins | sample 2277081 | NCBI WGS metagenome assembly SDBV01 (sample SAMN10402039, study PRJNA504765) | marine sediment metagenome | isolation source: marine sediment core GS10_PC15, 223 cmbsf | place: Arctic Ocean: Southern Knipovich Ridge | collected 2010
ATTCAATGAACTAACTGACCGACTAGCATTGGAGCGAAAATGGCAGAATGCAATTCAATAGCTGAAAACATGGAGCATTGTACCTGCACTTATGAGCCTTGCGAGCGCAAAGGCAAGTGCTGTAATTGTGTTGTCTATCATAGAGAGAAAGGCGAGATCCCCGGTTGTTTCTTTACGGCTGAGGGCGAGAAAACATACAATCGTTCAATCAGCAATTTCATGGCTTTTTGCAACAAATAGGCATCTAGACAATTAAGTTTGAGTAAACTTCTCATCTCGTTTCCTTGTGGAGGATACGACCTGCCCGCCAATGCCTGCGGCATAAGAGGCGCTGGCAGGCGGGGATTCACCCTTCCAGGGCATAAACTTCTCATCTCGTCTCCTAGTGGAGGATACGAGATTCGAACTCGTGACCTCCGCCGTGCAAGTGACCTTAAGACTATTAACCGTGTTTAACCATTGCTGGTTATTACTTGCTTGAACTGCAATAACTCGTGCTTTGTCTGTTCTATGAAGAACCGTTGTTTTCTATGTTTTGCGATGATGTGTTAGACAGATGTTAGACAGAATTTGTTTATATTAATTATTGATCAGCTCGATAGGGTTTAATGCTATAGAATTGCTTATAAGGTGGATCGACTTTCTCAGTTATTGAACCATAAGGACAGTATCGCTCTCCCATTATAAACCAATACATTTCCAGTTTGTTATCGGTAATATATTTATGGATCAAATCCTTACGGATTAATAAAGAATTTTCACCATTTGTAAAGAGATCCCCTGATTTGATCGATAAAACTGCCTTATTGTTCGAAGGATCCATACAATCAAAGGGAATTGGACAATTGGTTAATTTTAAATCGGATGCCAATTCTTTAGAAAGAACATATACATTTTGTGTCGGATTTACTGCGCTATGGTAACTTTCCCAAAAAAAGTGTGTGACTGGATCTATTGCAGAATAAGAAAGCATTTCAGGCTCCCTTATTGTCTCTTCTACCTCTTCTTCTGTGATTTTGCATCCCTTTGCCTGGATTCCTAGCCTAGCATTCCAAAAAGGAATTAGGGTTTTTTTGCCTTCTTTTTCCAGAAAAAACACCTTCTTTTTTCTAGTAATTATTTTATTGTCACCTATCAAAGTAACTTCAATTGGTTCATTGTCAAGATAAGTATCTGCCCAGGGAATTTCGCCTGCATACATATACATATTTTTTTGGTAATCAGGATATTTGAAACGATTGCCTTTTTTTAATTCAAGTAAATCTCTGTTGAACAGGAAAGCCCTGACAAAAAACTTAATAGCTTTACCTTCCTTTTTCTTATTTTGAATAAAATGTGAAGCTAGCAGGGTCCATTCTTTATCATTAATATCGAAAGTAAATTTTATGTTTGGAGCTTTTGCTTTTTTTATCCATTCAACCGGTGATTGGCTTGAAGAAATAAAATTTCGATTAAACAACCGAGTCCCTGCATCTTCTGGTGGAAAGCTAGGATCTATGTCCACAGTTGGTAATCTCGCGTAATCATTTTTGTCTAAGAGGCCTTTATCTTGCCTTAGGCCTTCCATTTCATAGTAGGCTATCCAGCTATACTTCTTTCCAAATCGATCTATTCTACCTGGCGAATCTTCAGACTGGTTTCGGTATTTTTTTCGGACAATTTGCTGATCAATTAATCCAAAAAGTTTATAATCATAACCTAATTTATACATTCTCCATCGTATTTTAGATAACAGTTCCTTGTATTCAATAGTTTGAGCATAGTTTTCTCTGTCCTGGATTAATCGTCCGATAGTATAGTTGGCGAAATCGGTATCAATAGGAGCATTGCCTTCACTGTATGATCCTTTGTCTTTATCATCTGCTTTATGCCATTTTCTTATCCCACCTGTCTTAAATGGCGGTTTAATTAATTGTTTTTCAGATTTATTGAGCAGCTTGTCATTCAGCATTAGTCCAATTTCGATGCTTTGTCTAGCATATTCTCTTTTTAGAACATGAATTGTCGAATATTGAGCATCCACAGAAAAAATTAGATTAAATAATTTCTTGGAATAACCATTTATTATCTTCTTTTTGGCTTTGTCATTTTTGATTGCCATTAAAACACCATAAGAGGAAGCAAGCATCCTTTCAGAAACATAGTGATCGTTTATTTTAAGAGAGATTATCGCTTGACTAAATAATAATGATGGATACAATTTTCCTATTTTATAGATCGCCATAGTTGCTTCGTCTCTTAATCTTCGATTATTAGAAGTAAGAGTCCATTTTAAAATACATAAATAAGATTCTGAGTACTTTTCTGGAATGTATTCATAAATATTGATGTACTTAATTAGCCTACAAATAGCATCTTTTGGTTCTAGCCTCCACAAAAAATCCGACCATAAAAAATCCCTTACATTCATTTTCATTCTAGATAGATTGAAATCAAATGCTGCGTGATTGAATTTATGGTCGGGCTTAGAAGCCAAAATAACTAAAGAATCAAATATTTTGCCTTTATAGCCAAGTTTAATAAATTTATTGATCCATTTAATTGTTGAGTCATTAAATGAGCTTGGCTCTCGCCAAACTAATCCATCTATAAATGATTCCTCATATTCCTCAACCAAATGCTTATCAATATAATCGAGAAGTTCTCCATAATCAGGAAATCGAACTGGAAACTCTATAAGGAGCGCTTCAATAATTGAACTATTGTTTAAGGGATTCTTAAAAAGGTATCCTAAAGTATCATTTATGATCTTTTTGATTTGCCTTTTATCTCCCGTTATTGTTTTAATCAACTCTCTTGCTATTAAGTGATCGCTAAATTTTTGGTATGGAAATTGGAAGCCCTCGACATACTTTCCAGTTGCATTATCGTACTCGAGACCTTTAGTTAGTAACCCCTTAGCAACTAAACTATTTATCAGTTTGGTAAGCTTCCTGTTATCTAAATTCGATTTTATTTGTTCGATCTGAAACCAATTACGTTTTCCTGATATAAGAATAGGCGTAATTTCTTTTTTGAATAACTGATTCCAAGTAAAGCTCGGTTTAAGGCCCAACTCTTTCTCAATCTTTTTGGATTCTGATTTTACATATTGTTCAAAAATAAATGTCATACCTCTCTGCCCTGAAGAAATTTGTTGAATTTGCCTATGTTTGCCACTAATAACTTTGTCTCGAAGCGATTTACATAAAATACTTAAAAATAGTGGATTTGAAAATTCATTTACTAAAATGGGAATCTCCGGAATTGGAATAGAATAATATTTGAAAAAAATATTTTGAGCCTCCACTAGCATTTCGGAAAAGCCAGGATGCCAATGATGTTTCAATGGAGGTTTGGGCCTTTTGGGAATAATTGTTTGTTCATATGGTGTCCTACAGCTAAGGATTAGACCTATAGCAGGATAAGGCTTAAGCTGATTGATTAATAAATTAATGTTTCTTTTCCAAAACACCTGATCGCTTTCATTAAGCGCATCTATAATGATTAAAGCGCGCTGCTTTTTATTAATAGCGAGTTTACTAATTAGATTTAATAAAGTCTTATTTTTGCATCGCAATTTCAAAAAATTAATAACTTGAAGTATTGGGTCACCAGCAGACTTGAAATGCGAACCCTGCATAATTACAACTGGAACGTTTTCTTTCAAACGATTTATGGCCAAGTCACATAATGTGTGAGTCTTGCCAATGCCAGCCTCTCCAAGCAATAAAAAATAAGGCGATGATAGAAGCTTGCCATTGCCCACAAAGACACTTACATTCAATTCACCAACTAAATCTTGAATTTCAGCGCATCTTCTCGAAAAGTAGATGATAGACTCATCCTCTTTATCACCGAGCTTTTTTTCTATCTCTAAGCATTTATGATATAAGAACTCTATTTGTTTTATTTTTCTAGCGTATTTGTTTTTAAGCGATTCATTAATATCGCCAAAATTACGATTGGAAACTGCTTGATCGATTTTTAAAAGAATTGATGGCAAATCTTTAGTGAAAGCTTTAGCCTTTTTTTCTAAATCTTTAGGTGGATTTAGCGTATTAAGCTTCTTACTTATTTTTTCTACTAGCGTATTTATCTTTTTTTCTATTTCTTGCGAACACTGCAGAGTTTGAAGCACATCCGCTAATTCACTTATTTTCAAATTAGGAGCATTTTTATCAAGGCTCGGCATATATTTAGGTCCAGCCTGTTTTAACATTGTACGTGATTGTTTTTTCAGAATTTTTAATAAATATTTTTGAGAAATTGCCATTACGGATCGCTAGTTTGTAACCTTAGAATTTAAGGAGCCATTATCTTCGGTCTCAAACAATGTGCCTGAAAGTTTGTTAACCGCTTTTTTAGTGGTGCCATTAAACAAATGACTATATGTATCCCAGGTTATTTTGGCGCTGGAGTGGCCAACGAGTTGCTGTATGGTCTTAATGTTCTCTCCTTGTGCTACAAGCATACTTACATAGCTATGTCTAAGAGCATGAAACCCGACCTGTCTTATTCCTGCTCTTTTTAAAGCCGGTTCCAAAAATCTACGTCTTAAGTTTTGGCTATCCATAGGATTGCCGTTAAGGTTCGGGAAAACAAGGTCATGTTCATTTGAACTAAGCTCGACAGCTAATCTTGCCTGGTGGGTTTTTAGTTCATCGATCAGGATCGGCGGTATATCTATAGCTCGCCTAGAAGCTGCAGTTTTTGGCTCAAAGAACTTGTTTCCCTGTAAGGTTTGTCTAATAAAAACCCTTCCGGAATTGAAATCAACATCTGTCCATCGTAAGCCAAGTATTTCGCTTATTCTGCAGCCGCTAAGGCTTGCAAACATTATGAGCGCCTTATATCGTTTATCTGTTTCTGATATTAATTTCCTTATCTCTTGGGGTTCCAAGAAATCTGCGTCGTGTTTTTTGATCTGCGGTCTTTTTACAAATTCGGCCGGATTTCGAGAAAGATAGCCCCATTGCATGCCTTTTCTAAAAATTCCTTTTAGTATAGTTATGCAACGTGTAGCTGTGTCGGGCGAAAATCCATCCTTTGAAGTTAAGTTCATTGCCCATTGCTCAACTTGTTCCTGTCCTATGTTCTTTACTTTGTAACTACCAAAATGTTCCACGAGCCGTTTAACGTGAGGTTTATAGCTTGCTAATGTTTTAGGCCTTATTTCATTAACCTTTAACTTTAACCACTTTTCAGATAATTCCCTAAAATTGATATCTGGTAGCTCTCTAAATGTATTGGTATGCAAGCTATGTTCAATCCTGGTCTTTAGTTTTTCAGCGTCAGTCCGTCTGTTTCCAGCAAATTTCCAGATCTGCTTGCCATCGTTTCGAAAGACAACGTAATAGGATGGTTTTTTCTTGTTAATTCTCTTTGAAATAGTAGCCATATTTACCTCCTGTTTGGCTAATGACCTGCGGATTACTAATCCGATTCACTTTTATTATATATGTATTTAGCTGCTGATTAAGAAATCTATCTAACATTTATCTAACACTAATTTACCTATTCTTTTGAAAAGATTTTAACTCTCGTTTTATTTCTTCCTCGACTAAAGAGCTATAAGATAACCCAGGAAGTAACCTTTTGGATATTTGTGAATAGCTATCTGCCATGGTTTTGGCGTTTTGCCAGTGATTTTTCCATTCAGGATATTTTTTTTCCCATAATTTGAACCGTTCACGCCAGCTTAGGTCAGGAGCTTCACAATAAAGATTAACAAGCGCAAGGCCTATATTGCTTACAGGCTTTCGAGAAAGAGGAACTTTCCAATGCTTTTTCAAGTCTCTAGTTATTTCTCGATAAAATTTTCTAATATCGTCTGGCTTAACTCTAGGGTCAATTTCTAAATATATTCTTCCGGGATTGCCAAGCCTCCTAGCTATCTTTATTTTTCCTAAAACTGGTTGTGGCTTTGGCCTAACATCACACAGTAAATACTCGATAGAATTTTGCTTGCTCCAGCCACAAATTTCATTAAGGTATTCTGCAGTCCGGTTAATTGCTTTTGTTGTTGAAGATTCTTTTGTAATTAAGTTATTTTTATTTGGCCCTATACTGTCTTTTTTTGCTAACCAATTTTGTGCCTCAGGCCAAGTTCTAAAGGGCTTTCTTTTTAAAACTACAGATCTCCAAGTTTTTATAGCGGGATTGAGAATTTGTAACATTAGATTATTATTGGCTTGCCATCCAGGATCGTTCTGTAATGGCTTACTTACTAAAGCTATTTGTTTTGGAATTTGATGTTTTTGTGAAGGCCCAGCTGGCTTTGGACGACATTTATTGGCTGAATCAATAATTACTTTTACTTCTTTCTCATTATAATTCTGTTTTCTAAATATTTCTTCATCGTCAATTTGTCCAAGAACAAAATCCCAAAATTCATCATTTACTTCATAGCCAAATTCATTTTCGATTGTCTCAATTATTTGCTTTTTTTCCATGCTATGCAAGGCCGTCCCATTATATATATATTGTTTAATATTATATAGCAACTTACTTATCAATAAAATAGCAAAGGGACGGTGAAGATGCAACTAACAAAATTAAGAAAAAATAAAAACCTAACACAGAAGGAGCTGGCTAGTCAGGTAGGTGTTTCTCGTGCACTTATTTCAATGATTGAGATAGGAAGTGTTAGAGCTTACCCAAGCTTAAGAAAAAGAATAGCCAAAGCACTCGAGACACGAGTCTCAGAAATATGGGGTGAAAATGAATAACCAGTTTTTAACCTTGGGACAAACTGCTGAATATACGAACTTGCCACTTCATTATATTTATCGGTTATCTAGCCAGAATCAACTGCCAGGAAAGGTTGTCTGGGGGAGAAGAACAGTTAGGGTAAATAAGGAAACTTTAGATAATTGGCTTAATGAAAAAACATTAGGTCAAATAGACCAAATATAACAACAGGAGGTTATTATGCGCACCACTAAGATTTACGACAAAGAAGGGCAAGTTATAGGATTATTATTAAACCAAAATGACTTATCTAGGAACAACAAAGTCCATAATTCTATTCATAGACTTGAAACGCATATTTGCAAAACTAAGGATTTTGATGATTTTAATCAAGCAGAGGCTGAAGCTTGGGGTTATGGATTAGCGTCGCTGGATTAACTAGGAGGTGATATCAATGACACAAATTAAGGATGATGACCTATATACCAACGTGATACCTGCACACGAGCTTACTGAAGAACAAACTAATGACATAAATCTGTATATTAAACGAGGGAAAGAACCGGCTAAACAAGAAGAATTACCGAAGGCCTGCCCAAAATGTGGAAAAGAAATTGACGACCTCGGTAGCAAGATTTTACTATTCAATGAAGCAGTCGAAATAGCAAGCTGTAGCGAATGTTTACATCAATTTAAATACATTGAAGGCCTCACAGAAATGGAGCTAAAATATCCGCAGATTATGGTGGGTGGAATGGATGGAGAGGATAATAAAAACTCTCATCCAAGGCTTAAAAATAAGCGCTTATTCTTAACCATTGATGATTTTTTGAATCAGACAACTGAAGATATAGATTTTTTCGTTGATGATTTAATCCCAAAAGGCTGGAATAGCTGTTATTTATTATCGATTTAAGCAAGAAGATGCAAATAACTATGATTTGTCCATTGAAAATATTCAAGACTTGGAATTTGCTTACTGTCTTGAGTCATTCTGAAAAGGAGCCAATTAATTGGGATTAAATATAAAGCAGTACGCAGAAAAGACAAGCTTACCGGTTAATTTTTTAACTGAAAAATTGAATATTAAGGAGAGCGGCAATGGAAACATAGAAATTCCTTATTATAGTCCTTACGATAATGATTATTTTAGAAGCCGGATAAGAAACAATGCAAAGCGGTGGTGGTCTCCTGGCGATCATATTCTTCCATATGGTCTTGATAACTGGATGACAACAAAAGATGATTACATAGTTCTTTGCGAAGGAGAAAGCGATACCCAAACTCTTATTTTTAATAATTATAACTGTTTGGGAATACCAGGAGCAGCCACCTTTAAGGAAGAATGGGCTGGTGAGTTTATATCTTATTTTATGACAGTTTATATAGCTTTCGATAATGATTCGTCTGGCAAAAATGGCACTAACAGGGTGCTAGCCAAATTAAGAAAAGGTGGCTATATTGGAAATGTAAAAATAATCAAGCTCCCAGAAGATGTTAATGACATAAATGATCTTTTTAAACAAAAAGCTGCCAACTTTAAGGCAGTATTTAAGGACCTTTTACACGAAGCTAAAACCGCATCATTCAAATTAGATGTTAATAATTCTACCAGCGAAGATTCAGACGTTATCGTTACTTTACCTAGTGAAGTAACCGATAATAACGTTCAACAGCTGCCCTATATTTCTTTGTCTACTTATCCCTTAACCAAGATGTCTTACTTGGTTGAAGACTTCTTGCCAAACGGTTGCATATCAATGATTTATGGAGATGGCGGGCAAGGCAAGAGTTATCTAGCTCTTTATTTAGCTATTCTTGTTGCTAGCGGTAAAAGCTTTCTAAGTAAGACAGTTAAGCGAGGTAAGGTTTTATATGCCGACTTTGAACTAAGTCCTGAGCTTCAAAGACAACGGTTAGAAAAAACATGCAAAGGATTGAACATAGAGCCAAGTTTGCTAAGCGACAATCTACATTACTTGGCGCCAGGTAGCCAAGATAATGTCCCCACTAGTTTAATGGAATTAATACCGGCTATTAAAAATGAAGGTTTTGACCTTATTGTTATCGACAGTATCGGCGCTGCTTTAACCGGTGACCCCGAAGCAGCTAGAGATATATGTAAGCTTTTCCAACAACTTAGAGAATTGGGAACTGTTTTACTCTTAGACCACCAAGCTAAAAAACAAAAAGGTGATAAAGCCCGAGATAAAACACCTTTTGGCTCAGTTTACAAAACCAACCTTAGCCGAAATGTTTGGCACCTAAGCGCTATACCTGAAAAAGGAGAAGATACGCTGGATTGTCTTTTGAAGAATACCAAGTGCAATTTTAGCGCTTTAAGCGAAGACTTAGGACTCAGCCTTCGCTTCGATAACGGTATGTTCAAGATCGAAGCATGCGAAATTGACATAAAATTTTTAGAACACCTAGGCGTTAAAGAACAAATAATCATTGCCTTGAGCAACTTGAAAGAAGCTACAGCCGCTGAGATAGCCGAAGGGGCTGACTTAAACCTTGGTACTGTCAAATCAAAAATGAGCCTGTTAATAAAAGAGGGCAAAGTGAAAAACACAGGGAAAAAAGAAGGACGGGCCCATATCTATACGATCGTTATTACCGAGGTACCTGTAGATAACGATAACGATAACGCTCAACACAAAAATCAGCAGATTAAAGACTGTCAAGATGCTGATCTATCGGAAGGAGCGCCATCTTAAATGCCTTATGTAAATCTAGAACAAAGAAGAGAATATGATCGTAATTATAAGCGGCAACAGAGGACGGGTTTGAGGATTGACAATGCGTCAAACCTTATTAACCCACAAATAAGGATAAGAACTGCTCAGGATGTGCTTATTCTCTTAGAAGAAACAATTAACCAAGTAAAAGCAGAAACAACAGATACATTAATAAAAGCCCGCTGCATTGGCTTTCTAGCAAGCATAACTCTAAAAGCGGTCGAAACAGCTAATCTTGAGGGTCGGTTAGAGGCATTAGAGGAAACACTTAAGCTCAGAAGGGAAAATAAATGAAAAAAGACATATCAAATGATTATCAGACTTTAACTCCGCACGAACGTTTTCAACTGGTACTTAAAGCTATGGCTAGAAAAGATGAACAAGAAGTTAATAACCTTATCCAGAATTGTCCACGAAAGACTTACTCTATGCTAGATGCCAGTTATTCAAGCCGATACCTGGCATTATTAAATATTATGGCAGCGTTTACTAATGAAATGGAGTTAATAGAGGGAAAGTTAACTATATTCAATGCAGCTCAGGAAATGCTGTCTCACTTACTAATCGATTTTAAAAATAAAATAGAATTAGCATACTTTTATGGCCTAGCTGACGCAGGAGAAAAATCCCAAAATAACTACGAGAAAAAGAAAGAGCTCATTGATGATTTCAGCAAAACAATTGATGAACTAATGACATCAATCAAAAAAGGTATTATGAGCAGAGCAAAAGCTGACTATAAGGTCTTTGATGAAACAAGCAAGCAGTGCTTCGGTCTTGACTTAGAAACCGTTATTGCTGGGATAGGTGCTTCAAAGGTCTTTGATCGGCTAGATCGCAGTGAACTTGAGAAAGCTGAAGATATTGATTTTGAAGAGCTAGAAAATGTGAAAAAAGAGTTTGTTTCTTTTTGGGAGCAAAATACGGCTTAAATCTTTGCTAAAAGATCTTCTTTTTTCTTGTTAAATTCTTCTTCAGTTAAAATGCCCTGATCCTTAAGTTCTGCAAGTTTTTTTATTTGGTCGGCAGCGTCAGTAGCTTCGGATGAAGGCTCTTGTTGAGCTTTATAAATAAGAGATTCTATTTGTTTTATTTTACCTGACGGTATACCTTTTATCTTTTGAACCCTACCCTCGAAAGTAACAACAAGGGTTTTAGCTAGCAGTCAAGTCAACTATCGATTGACTATCATATAACATAGTACTTATACTTTCTAATTATGATGGAAGATAAGGAAAAGAAAGTTAACGAAAATAACTCAATAAATATCCCTGTATCCCCTAAGGTATTGATAACCATTTTTGCCGTTATTGCTACATTAATAACCATAGCAGCTATCTTGCTATTTTTCGCCAATTATTTCTTTATAAGCGGGCCATCGACTCTTGAGGGAAAATACGTAAATCAACGTACTGGTAAATATCTGCAATTTAAGCCTAATGAATACTGGTTCAGCAGTACAGGAGAAACAGGCGGTTATGAAATCGATAAGAATGAAGTGACATTGACACTTAGTAATACTAGGAGAACAGGAGTTTACAGAATTGAAGGAAATAAGCTAACCAGAAAAAATGATGAGACAGATGTTTATATAAAGGAATAAGTGCGCTTAAATATCCTTCAAATAGAGCGCTATCTTCTTATTTAAACAATGGGGTTTTAGCTGATGTAAAAACATTGTTTCGTTGCTTAAAACTTTATTTCCTGCGTCTGAATACAAACAAAACAATTCCTAGGGCTACAATAGCAAGTGTTGCTATTACAATAGAGAAAGTGCTAAGAAAACTTCTTTTGTAGTGATTATCAAGCCATTGGACTTCATCTATCTTACCGTCGGAGTCAAAGTCTATCTCTCTTTTTACTTTATTTTTATCAAGGTTATTCCAGTCTTTAGGAGAATATGTCTCTTTTGCTCCCCTTTTAACTGCTAGAGGCTTTGATTCAAAATGATCTCCTTTTTCACCTCTTGATTCAAAAGATACTACTACCTTATTATCTGGTGATTGGTTATTAAATGTTAATGCTTTATTTTTCTTATCAGAAGAGAGTGTATTAGTTTCTCCCGCTTTAATTTGGCTATTGTTAACTGATGCTATTCTTAGCTCTTTATCATTGATTGCTCTTGATATACTAACGTCATACTTTTTAGGATCCTTTTGCTTTGTGCTAAAGCTAACTTTACTAAGGTCTTCTGATACTTTTGGCATATCTTTTGAGTCGTTAGAAGTAGAAGCTTCTACTTTGATCATTGCCTTATTTGTGTCCGCAACGTATGTATATTTTCCAGAGGTATTGCCTGTAACAACAGTTTTTGTTTTATTTGTAGGTTTATACACGTAAACTTCATTATCTGTAAACTTGATATTAGATGTTGCGTCTGGAAAAAGTGGCTTAGCGTCTTCTATTTGATCAACAAACTTGCTTCCCTCAAAGCCAGTTTTACTTTCCCCTTCTGCAAGCAATATATCTGCCTGACCGTTAACAAGTACTAAATTGTAACCCATTCCTTTATTCAAAGAACTACCTTTTGGAACAACCTTTGCTCCTCCCGGAGTTCTTTTAAGTACTTTAACAACATTTGAAGTTTTAACTGCGCTTAACTTTGATGTATTGCTTCTCCAATGCTCGTCCTTATCCGAAAAGATAAGGTAATCAAAAGACCAATCATCTTCGTAGAAATCAATCCATCGTTTATCGTCTCCAGGGTCATTGCTATCATAAACATACATGCGCTTTACAGGTCTTCTATTAATCGAAGTCGATTCGATTTTATAGGGCGTAATCTGATGTGCTACTTTCTTGCTTTTATTATTTATTTCTAAAGTTATTAAATCTCTGTTCGTATTGTCTAAGTTTGAACTTATTGCATTAAAAACTCCTTTTGTCCCTCTCCACGTATTACCCCTATAAATAAGTGGGATGAGCTGATATCTTTCTATAAACTCTCGCATTTCTTTATTTATAGTATCCATGTCAATTTCTTTTTGTCCCAGATCTCCTAAACCCCAAGGCTTAGTCGCTGATTTGTTAAATGAAAAACTCTTGACGCTGTTATAGCCTGAAAAGAAAGTAGCGTTTGATGTTGCAACGCCATAACAAAGGCCTTTTTGGAAAAGGCCTTTAAGATTGTTTAATACTAGATACGTTGAACGTGATTTTATGCCTTTACCAAGTACTAGTTTCCAGACATTCCAATTATCCCCCTTGTTTTTGTCAATTCCATTCTTAAAAACATAACCGTCAGGATTTGGTTTAAATTCTATGGGGCTAACCGGTTGCCAGGCCGGAGATGATGCATTATCAGCTATTTTGTGGGGGCTTGAGCCGTCAGCATTGATAACCCAAGTATTATTACTACCATTGCTTAACGCTTTATCAAACGTAATTTGTTTCCCGTTAGAAGACCAATCAGCTGTTTTTATTCCTTCAGTCTCATTGGAGGAATAAATCTTTTTTAGGAATTTGCCTTTTTTGTTAAAAAGTAGGATTGATTCACGTCCTTCATAATATTGGCGGTTATATGTTAGGGCGATAAAATATTTTGAATCAGGAGACCATTTAAGGTATTTCAATCCATCATCTTCATAAAAATTAATACTTTCATTAATCCTTTTATAACCGCTTCCATCCATATTTGAAATAAAGCCTGTAAAACCAATTTTAGCTGCTACAAATAGTATCGTTTGATTATCAGGCGACCAATCAATCATGCAGTAACCAGCTCCGTTTTTCAGACTTTCGTATATCAAAGAATCTTCATAAGGAAGGCTTAAAACTTTGCTCACGGACTTTCTGGGGGAAAGCTCAAAAGCTTTTCCGTCCTCATCCAAAATTACCGGTTTATTATCCCTAACTGTCAAAAAATGACTGACCACATCACCATTATTATTCCAAATTTCTTTTTCCCGAGATTTTTGTGAAACTTGCCACGCTGATTCGTACCCTTCGCTGGAAGCCAAAAAATAAATTCTATGTCCATTATTATCCCAGTTGAGATCGGACAGAGACCCTTCTTCTGTGTAGTCATATAAATCATTTGTTTCTTTCTTTGTTAACTTCTTCTGCTCAGTTCCATCGGCATTCATGATCCAAATATCGCCATCACGGACAAAGGCAATTTTGCCTTGAGGAGTTTGAGCATGCGCTGAGGCAACTAAACAGCTTATGTTAATAATTGTTAATAAAATTGCAATTAATGATTTGCTAAGAAGCTTATTATTCTTCAATTACTCACCATAAAGAATCATAAAAGTAACATCTTTTGTATCGTTAATATTTTTACTACCGGTTGTCATTACTGCGTTTACATGATAACGAAGCTGCCAAGCTTGAGCATACTTCAAAAGATCTGAGAATATAAAAGACAAGCTCCTAGTTTCGCCAGGCATTATCTTCCCAACAATTTCTTGCTTAGAGGTTTTCATCGTTTCTCTTGGAACAATACCAGGATTATTTCCAGTTAAGTCTATTTTTAATAAAATATTTTTTTCTTCGATGTCGCCTTTGTTTTTGATTACAATAGTGACTGTCATTTTATTGGTTGGATCAAAGAACAATTCAGGTCCTTCATTATTCTTTTGAAAGTACGTGGGTTGATAAGTTAAACTTTCGATTGAAATGTCTCGAACAGCTCTTTGAATTAACGTTTCTATCATGGGTTCTATTTTTTTTGATAAATTGATTGCTTCTTTATAATCATCAATCTTTTTACCTGTCTTTATAAGACGTTTTGCTTTTTTAAGTAGCGCTGATGGTTTTTCAATTTTAAGACCTTTTTGTGTACTATCGAGCTTTTTCTGAGCATTATTGACTGCATCTAATGCGCTTTGTTGTTCTTCCCTCATTACTTTAGCCTTGATCTTAATAACCAGCTTCTTTGCATTTTTGGCATAAGCCTCTGCTTTTCGAGCACTTTTTATTTCTGAGCTTTTACTCTTGAGCAAGATTCTCGCTTTGCCTAAAATCATGTTGGCCTCTGATAATTGATTACTTGATAACCCGGCTTTTTCAGCTTTATCAATCTCAATTTGTGCTTCCTTTACGGTCTTTTTAGCATTATTAGTTACTTCGATAACTCGTGAATTTGAACAAGAAATAGCAGTAAGTACCACTAAAGACAGAAGCATAGAAAGTGCTATTTTATTTCGCATCATTTTCTCCTTGTAAAAGAAAACCAATTCTAATCAAGCTTCAACTATCTCCTGGTATCTTTTTTACAATGTCTTTGGTTTCTTGTTTATTGACAATAGGTATTTTCTCATTATTAGCACCTAAGTATTAGACTGGCCAACTAATAATAAGTTTATCGAAAAGAGAGCTTGCTAACTAGGCTTTATCTAAACTAATATGCTAATTAGCCCGAAAAGGTATTGTTTGAGAGGTATATACAACCCTAGAAGTTAGGGTATTTTCACTAGTTTTTAGGGTGTTGTCTAGCGCCTGTTAAAGCTATAATGACGGCGTGGACGATTTACTAAAGAATATTCTCAAGTTCAGAAACGAAAGAGATTGGGAGCAATATCATACTCCAAGAAATCTTGCTTGTTCGCTTTCGATTGAAGCAGCTGAAGTGCTGGAGATATTTCAATGGAAGATGAACGAGGAAATATCTGATCAAGACAAAGAGAGGTTGCAGGAGGAATTAGCTGATGTGTTCTACTATCTTCTACTTCTTGCCCACACTTCTGACATAGATCTTAAGAAAGCATTACTCGATAAAATACGAATTAACGCTGAGAAGTACCCAGTGGAAAAATCTAAAGGTAAATCGACTAAGTATACGGAACTATAAGCCATGAGTAGCGTTTGGCGTTTTACAGGTCCCCCCGAGAATTGGGTAACCGCACTAGGGATTAAGAAATGGGCTCTTAACGAGAATAACAAGAATCTTTGGGAAAATAGATTTGAGTCAGGCGACATTGTTTTTTTTCATTCTACTCAAGAATCCGGTTATGATAATAAAGCTATTTCTTCTGTAATCGGATATGGGTTTATTGGCCAACACATGTCTATCAAAAGCGATCTTTGGTGGGTACAAGAAGTAGTTGACAAGGAAAATAAGTGGCCTTTCGTTGTTCCATTAGAGCAAATTACTACGTTCTCAAATATTGAGACAATAGATTTCTCAACGCCGATACATGAAAAATCTTCAGCGACAGTGCTCCACGATATCAAAACTCTCTTGAAAAACGCAGTGCACTTAAGAGACCTCGAAAAAGAAGCAAAACTAATCGATCCAGGGGTAGGCAAATTTCCAGTCAATGGATCTGCATCTAGAATTCTTAGTCAAGTTTATGAGGATATTTTATTAAGAAATGATCATACTGTATTTGAAAAAAAGAAAAAACTTAAAGAACGGGTTGCAAAAAATCGAAGCGACGAAGAAATAAGAAAACGAGCGAAAATGAGCAGGGGTGAGCCTGTACGCAGAATCATTGCTTCAGCTGTTTATGATAGGAATGCTGATGTAATAGAAGCAGCAAAGCGAAGAGCAGGAGGGAAATGCCAGCTATGTGTGAAAGAAGCGCCATTTGATAAGAAGAATGGAGAACCTTATTTAGAGACACACCATATTGTTTGGTTATCTGAAGGTGGACACGATGTTATTGAAAACACTGTAGCGCTTTGTCCTAACTGTCACCGAAAAATGCATTCCCTCAACTTAAAAGAAGATATAGAAATATTGAAAACCAATAATTTAGATTTCTAAAATCCTATGAGAGTGTTACCACGTATGATAGAAGGGCCAGATTTAAAATCCCCGGGTCGCTTAATTTTGAGCAGAGCTATTTAGAAGGCTTAGCTTCAGAGCGTATATAGATAAAGTATCAACCAATCCCTTGAACATGTCACTAAGCCAATAGTAAAATAAGTAGTTAATGACTATTAAAAAATTAAGTAGCAAAGTTAAAATTTTCATATTTCTATTTTTATCAGTAATGTTTTTTGTTTTTACTTTACAAAATAGCTTTGCTGTATCCGCAAAGGCTCTGTTGCCGGCAAAGCCAATAAAGGCTACTAATTTAGCTACAAGTGCCTCTAGATCATCGGGAAATTGGTTGTATTGGGTTAATTATTACCGCGCAATGGCCAATCTTGGCCCGGTTACTGAAAACCCCGCATATAACGACGGCTGTTGGAAACATGCTAGATATATGTATAAAAATAATTCTAGTGGTCACTATGAAGATAAGAAAAACCGCTGGTATACGCCCGAAGGTGATACTGCTGCTTGGATGAGTGTTTTATTTCCAGGTACTGTTAATAATCAACTTGCAATAGAAGGCTGGATGAGAGCGCCTTATCATGCCATAGGCATTCTTAACCCTAAGTTAAAGCAAGTATCTTTTGGAGCTTATCGAGTTAAAGGTAGGGGGCCTGCGGTTTTGGACGTAGGAAGTGGGAAAGATTGGTTTAATAGGATTCCTTCCTCATCGATTAATTACCCGATTAAATTTCCCGCAGATAATAAAACAACACGTTTATTAACTTTCTGGGGAGGAGAAGTCCCTGATCCGATGGACTGTACACCGGGATATAAATCTAAAACCGGCCCATCTAAAACCGGACTTCCTATCATAGTGCAGTTAGGTTTTTCAGGAGATGCTACTAGTAGCTATTTCAAGCGAGGAAATAAATCTTTGAAGCACTTTGTCTTAGACTATAAAAATTGTCAACATAATTCCTCAGCTGAGTTAATATTAATCCCTCGTAAACCTTTAATGCCCGGATCAAAATATGACGTTTCAATATCAGGAATTAATACCGATAACAACATTCCTTTTAGCTATCAATGGTCTTTCTTCACCGCAGCTTCTCCAAGGTCTAAAAGCGTTTGGTTATCACTAAAAGCTAAGCCAAAGACAGTTAAGGTAGGTAGAAGAACTCTGTTGTATGGCCAGCTAACATCACGCGTTTCAACTATAAGCAGAAAAGCACTAGCCGGTAAAATTGTAGCTATAAAAGAAAGGGTTGTAAGTAAAGCCAGAAAGAAAAGAAAAGCTCGCTATCTGAAGACTTATAGAAAACACAGAGCTAAATACATGGCTTACAAAAAGAAGTATCGCAAAACTAGAAATAAAACTCTAAGAAGAAGATATCAAAGAGCAGCGGTTAAATATAAGAAAGCTATGAACAAGTATCTTAGGGCTTACCGTAAGACCAAGATAGTGGTTTACAAGACTATTAAAAGAGCCAGGACAAACAGTAAAGGCAAGTTTAGAGCCAAGATTAGAGTAAAAAGAAACATGCTTTTAAAAGCTTTTGTTGGAAGAACAGCAAGTTACAAGAAGTCCAAATCCAAGCTATTACGCGTTAAAATCAAAAAGTCTAAGAAGAAGAAAAGAAGAAAGAAATAAGTAGCTACTCCGAAGGCTTAATTATCTAACTCGCCGTACTCATAATCAAATACATACTCTTCATACATTCGTCTTTTAAGTCTTTCAAGTTGCTTTTTAGTCCAGGGTTTGCCGTCGTTTCCAACACCACTTATAAGCCTGTAGCCCCACTCTGCAGTTTCTATGTTTTTCGCCACGTCTCCGTCTTTCATCTTGAGCCTCATATAGTAGATTTTCGGTTGTTTGAGAGCTAGAGACAACCCTAGAAGTTAGGGTGTTTTTTCACTAACAATATCAATAACTATCTATAAAAAAATAATTGTGCGCTATTCGCTTTATTGTTAACCTATTAATAGTATGAGCCAAACATATCTTAAGTGCAGGGACAAATGACCGAGAATAAAAAGGAACAAACAAAAGAAAATATTTCAATAAACATCTCAAAAAAACAAATAACGTTTCTTACAACTGGTGTTCTGATAATCGCAGCCGTTCTAGTCTATCAATTCGTTCTTGCCCCGGGAAGCAAGACGGTAACCGAGGCGGTAAAGGAAAGTACAGAAAAAGTTCAGGAATACGACCGAAAAAACCAAATGAGGGAAATTGTTTTAGAAAAAGCTGAAGAGGCGGAGATAAACCTGCCGCCCGTAGTACTCAAAAGCTTTGTTGATACATTAAGCAACAAACTCGCTAGTAAGTATCTAACAACCGAAATTATTGAAGAGGGCCGGGTTACCAAGGAGTTAAACCATTATAACTTCCAATATATCGACAGAGATGGTATTCCTGCTGGTCTTGGCTACAACGTAAAATAAAGAAATTAATAAAGTTTCACGTGGCAAACTTGGGTCATCGTAAAATAAGGGAGTCAAATGGCGGAAGAGAAAAAGCAAAACGAGTTGTTTACGATCGAGAAGAAGCACATATCATTAGGAATAGTGATGGTGATAGCGATTGTGGTCGGACTTTTTGCCTATAACAGCATTGTAAAACCAGTCGGGGAGACAGTAACGGAAACGGTAAAAGAAGCGCCTGCAAAAGCAAAAGAACTGACTACCGACACAATGCTTCAAAGGAAAATCGATAACGCAGACCTATCAGACGCCAAAGACCCAGAAGCGGTAGAAAAAGCAACGCTAACAGAAGAAAACCTAAGGGAACTAAAAGAAAAGTTCACCGAAAAAGAATTAGCAGAAGGGCATTTTGTTTGGTCCGAACATACGCATGCATACTTATTCGCCGCGGACGGGACTGGCCAAAATGCTTCGATTGAACCATAGCTTTAGGTCCTAACCAAAGGGTTGGCAATAAGATGACCGAGAATAATAAAGAAGCAAAAGAAAATAATAACTCTTCGATAAACATCTCAATTAACCCAAAAAGCTTATTCTTAGTTTTTGTGGTAGTAGCAGTAGCTGTCACTGTAGGACTTTTTGCCTACAACAGTATCGTAAAACCAGCTGGAGAGACCGTTACTAAGAGAGTGGCAGAATCTGAACTTGATAATAGCGCTCTTAAATGGGCAGACAGCCAAGTTCAGAAGGATTCTGTCCAAGCAAGAAAAGAAATGGGAAGATCTATGTCTTTTAAAAAGCCCGAGGTCTTAAGAAGCGCTCCAAGTTACGAACAGTTTAAATCGGCAACACTAGGGTTAGGTAAAAATCGATTTAATAAGCTTATTAATACATGGAATAATGTTATTGACCCAAAGAGAATGGTTGTAATTACAGTTGAGGCCGGCGATGGTGTTTGGTCTTCACGCTACTTCATAATTGTTAAAGGTGATGATGGGTGGGTGAAAGTAAAAAGTTATTTTTGATTCTTAATTTGGTCCAGTATCTTGCGCTCTTTCCTCTCATGTTCACGCTTTTCAATAGAATCAGATTCCATGCGTTTGTCGAGCGATTCGACATTCTCCATAAGTTTTCGTGCGTTTTCCTGGCTGTCTTCGCGGAGTTCGGAAATCGACTCAGAAAGACTATACATTGAAGATTCAATACGTGAACTCATTTCCGTCAAGGCTTGGCCCAGGCTTGAAAAACCTTTTACGAGTAATTTATTTGTCTTGCGCTGCTCGTAAATAGTCGAGAAATGAAAATCTTTTTGTGCGATTCGGACAATTTTTTGCATTCTGTCCACTGTGCTAATTACATCAGAGAGTTTAGCGATTTTTACTTTAAACGGTGGGGGAGCGGAATCCAGGCTATCTTTCTCGTTTTTATAGCAAATTGAATTATCATTGATTTGCTTAACACCATTCTCGAAACGCGCTAGGCTTGTAGCCGCGCGTTCTACTTCATCCCAAAAAGGAGCAAATGCGCCTTCTTTAAACTCAGCCTCTGCTTCGCTAAGCGCGCTTTTCGCAAATTCAATTTCGCTTGGCAAATCCTCAGATATTGAAGAGGATTCAGTTACGAACCCTAAAATCCTCTGGTGAACAGCTTGTTGTTTTGTTTTATACGCTTTTTGCTTGGCTTCTGTTTGTGCTTCTTGCCATCTTTGTATTTCCAGGTCGTCTTTTTTATTCTCACGTATTTTGAATGCTATAAACACGGCACAGACAAATAGAATAATAACGAAAAAAATTATAGAATCACTGTTCATTTGCCCTCTATTTTGTCGCCATAACATTCATTTCAAGCTTATTCTGCATTAGTAAGTATTTTATTAAACGTATATTTGCTTTCGATTATCATCAAGACAATCTCTTTAAAGGCGAATACTTACTACGATCTTCTTATCTCTGCTAGACAATTAATATTACAATACTTTAGCAAGTAGTTGGCAAGTTTGCGAAGTAATATTTAAGCTAGTAAGCTATTAGTAACTAAGGGGGTCACTATGCCAGCATGTAAGCATGTTAATATGATAGTTCGAAGTGTAGCTACAGGGCAAGATATCGAACCAACAAAAAGCACCATTCTCAAGCATAATGATGTCGAATATCTTTGTACTCCGGACACTTGTAAGATCGGCAAAGAAAACTGCAAGCCAGAGCCAAAATAGGTGAAATCCTAAAGGCTTTGCCGAAGGCTAATTATCTAACTCGCCGTACTCATAATCAAATACATACTCTTCATACATTCGTCTCTTAAGTCTTTCAAGTTGCTTTTTGGTCCAGGGTTTGCCGTCGTTTCCAACACCACTTATGAGCCTGTAACCCCACTCGGCAGTTTCTATGTTTTTCGCCACGTCTCCGTCTTTCATCTTGAGCACCATATAGTAGATTTTCGGTTGTTTGAGAGCTACATACAACCCTAGAAGTTAGGGTATTTTCACTTGAGATTAATGATGCCAGCTATTCAATATCATAGCCGTTTTTCTTCAACCACTCTTTGATTTCTTTAGCCTCTTTTGTATTTGAGTATGTTTGACCAGTCGATTTTTCTAACCATTTTTTTGCTTGCTTTCCAGCTTTTGTCGTCGGATATAAATCTATGATTACCTTATATGCTGCGTTAACGTTTGCCTTGACCGTAGGAGCCGTTCTAACATCAGTCCAATTGTTTCGCATCTTCTTCTGTATAAAATTCAAAGTAAAAGTAATTAATACTAGATCTTCTTTCACTCCTTTCTTGTTCGGGTGCTTTTTTATAGAAGTAGCAATATGGTTTCCTAAACTAACAATTCCTGCAGCATGATTTTGAGCCGTAACAAGCTCATAACCATTCTTTTCTCCAAAGTTTTTGAACTTAAGAACATCCTTATTGAAAATAACCATTTGTGTCTGGTATTCGGTTGGTGTCAGACCTTCGGAAAGATCTATTTTTGCGTTTTTTGGTTTCTCTGATTTTGATTCTTGCTTTGAAGAACTACACGAGACAAGTAATAAGATAGCCATTGAACCTACCAACAGCCAGAAGAAAAGTCTCTTATGCATAATAACCTCCTACCCATCGTAATTTTCCACTGAAATTATCTAGTTACTGCCGTTCGCAAAGCTGCTAATAAATTCATAACCTTCAAGTGCAAGCATAGTTATCCCGCCAACAAGCGATAGAACAAACAAAATAATACCTATTGTTAAGTATACAGATGGAAAATGTTTATTAATATTATCAAATGCTTCAGTGACCCACTTAATCTTGATCACATCAACCTTATCTTCTAACATGCCAATCACAAAAAACACTACTATGGAGACTAAAAATAAGACAAATAATACCCCCCATAATGAGCTAAATATATTTTTGAACTCTAAACTAATTGATATCAAGATAGCCAGAAAACTTATATTCAATTAACTCCAAATAATTTACAAACACTCTAGTAGCTTTCGCAACCTACACCATCGCCGTCCCGATCAAGTCCATGAGGATCATCTCCTGTAACTTCTACCTTCTCTCCGATATCAGCACAATTAAGATCAGGAGGATATGTAGGAACACACGGCGAATATCCAGCCTCACATCCGCTATCCGGTTTCTTTTCTGCCTTAGCTGCAGTTTTTTGTGCCCATAAGCCCTTATCGTTTTCTTTAGCCCATCGTTCAAGGTCTCTAAATTTATCAGCGTATTTTACATCCGGCGGATAGCTTGAGGCATGTGCATAGCCTTCCTTAACAAGCTTTGCGTTAACGAAGAGATCGCCAACGTAAATATAACGAAGTAGTCGGTTATATTTGTCTGTATTGCTAACATCTTTAACTAAGCGAACTGTTTTGCCACCAACTAGTTTTTTGTTATATGCACTGGCCTCGGGGCCATAGTGCTCAACACCTTTAGAGGGATGCTTGGTTTCGGGTGTATCAATACCTATATAGCGGACTTTGTAAGTAGCGCCATTGATAGATACTTTGATCGTGTCACCATCTGTTACTTCTAAAACTTTTGCTTCAGTTCCTTTTGCTTTAACCGGAGGTTTATTGGTGAGATTTTTCTCTTGAGATTTATTGCTGCTTTTGTTTCTTGTCTTATTCGCATTATCGGTATCAACAGATATTTTGGATTCATCGCTTTGGTTTAAACAGCCCTGATTCAAAATTAAAGCCAACAACAAAATTAATATTCTGAAGATGGGTCTTTCAATATCCTTCGTCATAACCGTCCTCTTCTTCTATTGCTCCTCCCATATAATCATTCCATCCATTTTCATAGCCTACTTTAAAACCTTTAATGTAGTTTGGATTACCCTCGCCTGCCAGGTCTTCTTCTAAGCCTAAACCTTTCGTTCCACTTTCCCCATCTTCAACTCCAGAACTATAGCCAGCCTCATAACCAAGATCGTAATAAGAAATCTTGGTCTCTTTGGGTTGTATAGGCTTAGGAGGTTTGGGAGTTTCAGTTTCAGGCTTTGAATCCTTGGATTCTGTCTGCTCTTCTGTGTTGAACTCGGTTTTATCACTTGTCTTTGTTTCGGTATTGATACATGCAGATGTCGCTAAAGCCAGTAAGATGCACGTAATCATAATGGCAACAAATTTCATAAGTTTGTCGGCCGCCCTTTCGCTCACTTCTGATTTATCAATAAGACGGTGTAAGCAGCTGTTATGCTTGAATAACTCAGATCTTTAGATTCATCGGGCATTGATTTATCCAAATTGCGCGTGAGCTCAAGTAACTCTACCTCAATTCCTTCGTCTTTAAGGATTTCTTGAGCCTTAACAGTCATATCAGAAATTTCTTTTCTTGAATTCTTGGTTTTCACTTCTATGCTGTCTAGAAGTTTGGCAAATTGCTTAATTGTCTTATCATCGTTAGAAACATAGCCACCTGCATTAATCTTAGCCAGCGTGTATTCCCACGTTGATTCTACGTCATTATCAGATGAACCCTGGCTAGTATCTTCATCTGTTTGGCTATCTTGATTTTCGTAAGTATCATCGGGCGAAGATGATTTTTCGGTGTCACTAGTTTGGGTTTCGCCACCAACATCGGAAAGACTAGATTGCTCGGTATCACTAGTATCACAGCCTAAAACCATAGAACAGATAAGGAACAGCACTATACTGATCATTATTAATAGAAACTTTTTCATTTCCTATTTGACCACTTTGACTTTAATGCGCCTTGAAGAACTCTTCTTAAGCGTCGAAGTTCCACCAAAAACAGCTCTGAAAAAGGTGCTCTTTCTAAGCCTTACATAGACTACAGCATTGCCTCGACTGTTACTTCTTTTTCTCCTAAAGGTTTTCCAGCGACGACCTTTTTTGATTTGAAATGAAATTACCTGTCTTTTTAAGCGCTTGCGGCCTTTTAAAAATGTAGCTACCAGTTTAGTTCGCCTGTTTTTTCTAATCTTCTTTGGGCCTGCTTTTAAAGCAATACGTGTTGAACTTTTAGCTTTTCTCTTCTTAGGGGCTCGTTTTTTAGGCGCTGGAGCTGACCTGCCATGAAAATGTCGTCGGTTCCAAGGCACTCCCCACCTACTACAATTTGTTCTGCAATAATGACCGCCATCCCCGGCAGTCCTTCCTGGGTGAGCAAATAAAGTGCTTGGCAATACAATATTGCTACCTAAAAACAATATCAGCGTTAATGTGGTTAAAGTTTTTCTGAATTTCATTTATTCCCTTTCATTTGCTTGTATTTTAAAATCACGAATAGTTACCGCTAACACCTCAATAACTTTCGCAACCTACACCATCACTATCTCCGTCTAGACCGTGAGGGTCAGAACCCGTGACTTCTACCTGTTGCCCGATGTCCGCACAATCAAGATCGGGCGGATACGTAGCTACACATGGCGAATAGCCATCTTCACAATCGCTATCCTCCGAACTATCATCAGCATCTTCAGAGTCCGAGCTATCATCACTATCTTCAGAGTCCAAACTACTATCGCTGTCTTCAGAGTCTGAACTACTATCGCTACTTTCAGAGCTATAGCTACTATCACTACTTTCAGAATCAGAGATACCGTTAGAGCTGCAACCAATGCTAAAAACTATCATAATCACGATAAAAATTAATAAAATTACCTGCTTTTTCACTTACCCTCCATCCGCTTGCTTGGTTAGCATAACATTATTAATTTAGTATGTGTGGATAGATAAGTACACCCTAGAAGTTAGGGTATTTTCACTCCATAGTACTTTTGAGGGCAGGTCTTGACTTTAATAGCTAGTTACAAAAAGGGGGATTTATTTTATATTTGCTAAGCCTATATAATCTTCGATGATAGGAGCTAAATTATTTAAGGCATCGTACCCTTCCATGCAAATATCTAAAAGGCTTGTTGATTGGTCATAGTTCTCTGCAGTTTGTAAAATATCAATATAATTTGATCCGGTATTGATATGTATGGCATTACGAATATCTCTTAATTTATTTATAGCGGGAGAGTTATTAAATAAGAAAGCTTTGAGGTTTTTGGGGATTAAACCATAGAATAATTGAAATTCTTTATTAATAAACTTTTTCATATTTAATAAGTTATCACGCGTTTCATCAAACCTAATTGCTGAATATTTAATGAAAGCATACTTTTCAAGAAAGCTTAGTGATGATCTAGCAGCTAAACTATTGTGTAACCATTGAATGTATCTAATTTCAAACAAGCTTAATAACAATCTAAACTTTATTAAATTAGTATTATTTGAATCTTGAAATAATACCCGTTCATCAACATCTTTATCATGAAAATTTGTTCCGCCTTTAAAATGTAACTGGTATTTATTTCCAGCAACGCCTAAATCAATTATTTCGTTTTGTATAGATTGCAGAGTTTGACCAACATACTCTGAGAATTGTATAGCATAATCATCGTTCCTAATGCTCTCCTTTAATAAACCAGGACCTAATAAGTATGAAATATACAAAGTACTTGAAAACGTAACTTTATTATCATTTGATACGAAGAAGCCTAAATTGTCGCTATTATGAGAAAAGGTTTGTCGATGCAAATCCAATAAATCGCTAAAATATTTAAAGTTGGCCCCTCTTCCTGTCTTCTCATACAAATGTATTCGATGTCTTATGCTCTCAATTCTTTTATCAACAGCTTGGCCTCTGAATTTTTGAAATTCATAAATAAATAAGCAAGCGTCCCTAAAAAAAGGGAAAACAAATATTGCAAACTCTGAATATTTCACATTTTCCAATGTAATTTGCTTTAGAACTTCAGCATCATAGTAAGCTTGAAGCAATTGAGATTTTGATAGGATCATAGGTTTATTATATTTGCTTATGACCTTAAGAAAAAGTGTTAATTAAATTTATCCATGAGGTTATGTAACTTTTGCTCTTTCCGTGAGGTTTTTGGGATTCTCCGCAGATATGAAAAAAGTACTATCTTTCTTGCAAAAATAAATTCGCGTGTTAGACAGAGGGCATGAAAAGAGGGTGCCAGTATAATGACACCCCATCTACCTCGTGGAGGATACGAGACTCGAACGCGTGACCTCCACAGTGCAAGTCTTGACCAGGGCTTTTGCAATGTTTTTCAATAGTATTCAATAGTCTACTTTAACAGCACAAACAACTCTAAGCCTTGTTCGGTGATATACGTAGTTTTGCAATGTTTTGCGGTGGTGTGTTAGAAAAAGCAGCTTACAAATCATCCCATTACATGAAAACCTTAAAGGCGTCAGATTATATTGATATTTTGAAACATTTTCTACTGGAATCACTTTATGGATATAGGTAAACTAAGCTTATAATGGCTATCTTGGATAACATAAAATTGAAAGCTGCAAATTTTAAGTGTTTTGGAGATACCGCTTATGGCTTCGAAAGATTCCTACCGATTAATTTGATAATTGGTAAAAACAATTCTGGTAAATCTACACTCTTGGACATAATAGAATACATAACAAACCCAAAAGATATAAGTAATCTGGGTCACAAAAAAACCTTGCCTCAAATCATGCTGTCGAAAACTCTAACAGAAGAAGAGCTTAAAAAAGTTTTTAAAGATTCACATTCAGGCGGAAATATCCCTGGCAATCACTGGCGCTTTGGCTCAAAATGGATTGGCAAAAATATAGAATGGAGCAAAGATTGGGAGTGGTACAAAAATTCTCAAGACGGAATGATTAAATATAATTTTATTAATATCGAACCTGGTCTGAAGTTAGATGATCCAGGATCGATTCATGAGAACCTAGCAAATGCCGCAACAGATCCCTTTGCTGACTTAACCTTTGAGCGACTGTTGGCTGACCGAGACATTGTTGTTGAACAAGACTCGAGAGATTTAGAGATACGACGCAATGGCTTTGGTTTAACAAATGCTATTCAGAATATAATAAGTAGCTCTGATAGACCTAGTGAGCTAGTTGAAACCATACTTTTAGAAGAGCTAAATAAAATATTTGAACCAGATGGTAGCTTTGCCCGAATAAAGTATCAAAGGCTTAAAAACGATACTATGGAATTGTATCTTGAAGAAAAAGGCAAGGGAAATATACCACTATCACATACAGGAAGTGGACTCAAAACAATTCTTCTAGTGTTAGCATTTATTTACATCGTTCCATACTTGCAAGACAATAAATCTTTAAAGAGCTACTTATTCGGATTTGAAGAACTCGAGAATAATTTGCATCCAGCACTTTTACGACGATTACTATTATATTTAAGAAACGTAGCTCTTGAGAAAGAATGTATATTCTTTTTAACCACTCATTCAAGCGTAACCATTGATTTATTTGCCAAGGATAAAAGTGCTCAAATATTGCATGTGACTCACGACAGCTCCGAAGCGAAAGTTCAACCAATTAACACCTATTTTGAAAGCGTAGAAACATTGAATGACCTTGGCGTCAAGCCCAGTGACATTTTGCAAGCGAATTGTATAGTTTGGGTTGAAGGACCTACCGACAGGTATTATTTTAACCGCTGGATTGAAATATTTTCGGATGGAGAATTTAAAGAAGGAACGCACTACCAGTGTGTGTTCTACGGTGGTAAATTACTATCTCATCTTTCTGCCACCAGTCCAAGCGATGAAGCAAATGAAGCAGTCAAAATATTAAAAGTTAATTACAATGCCATAATAATTATTGATAGTGATAAAACAAACGAAGAAGATGGAATAAATGAAACTAAAAATAGAATTGTCTCTGAAATGGATAAGATAGGGGCTATATCGTGGATAACTGCTGGCACAGAAGTCGAAAACTATATTCCTAAGCAAGCATTGGCTTCTTTTTATAAGGGTAAGAAAACTTACGACATTCCCCGGTACGGAAATATAAAAGACGTACTTAATAAAATTAAAGATGGAGAAGGCGACAGATTAAATAAAGTTGAGTTTGCCAGAGATATTTGCTCACATATAACGTTAAAGAACGCTAATGTTCTTAAGCTCGAGGAAAAAATTAGCTCTGTACTTGAACAAATCCGTCAATGGAACAGCTAATATGCAGATTAGTAATGTTAGACGCTAAATTCTTGGATAACTCTTGGTAGTTGGTCAGGAAAATCTTTCCCGACAACTTTTTTAAGAGCTTCTATGGCACCTTGTCGAGTTTCATGATGTTCTAAAAAAATGGATTTCGTTTCGTTGTCGTCTAATAGACGTTCTATTACTGCATAAAACCCTGAACCAGAATCTGGATTATCTACGCCAACATGGATTTCTGATCCTTCATGATTAAACTTCATTTTTGTCTCCCATTATGCCCTGTCAGCCAATTTATTATTATTTAATCTGTCGTCACTACTAAACAATGTGTCAGATAACTTGTCAACAGCTTTCTTTGTACCTCTAAACAAATGAGCATAAATGTCCCAAGTGATCTTTGCGCTAGAGTGGCCTACCTGCCGACTAATGAATTTAATTGACTCACCTTGGCTCAGATAGCTAAGGCTAATTTTTTAAAAATTTTATGAGGGTATCACTTCCATATTCTCGCAACTCCATATTTAAAATCCCCCGGTCGCTTTTTATTGGTTAAAAAAGATTTAAGTTGAAAACTGATCAGAAAATTGATTAATAAAGGTGTGAGTTGCTTACGCTTTCACTCTATATGCACTCGGACGCTCTTCGTAGTCTTAGTTATCTTGCCCGAAAACAAGTACCTAAAAGCGGTTTATTGCATACCTATTGCATACCTGAGAGATTACCTATAGCTATTGATCGTTTTACTAAAGCATATTTACTATGATCTACCTTACATTATGCTTGTGGGCCTAAGTGGACTTGAACCACTGACCTCACCCTTATCAGGGGGACGTAATCATCCAAAATAAATTCACGTGTTAGATATTTGTTAGATGAGAGCAATTAAATAGGGGTGGCAGCACGACTGACACCCCTATAACCTTGTGGAGGATACGAGATTCGAACTCGTGACCTCCGCCGTGCAAGGGCGGCGCTCTCCCAGTTGAGCTAATCCCCCAGAAAATTCGCTATCGCAAATTTTAGTGCATTAGAGCAAATAGAGCAATAGATCATCAACTTCGGATATTGAGTTTTGATGTTTAAGTTTGAATACTGCCACGAATAATATAGATATGAACGGTA
>SDBV01002209.1_pt1 | contig 29157 bp, 31 predicted proteins | sample 2277081 | NCBI WGS metagenome assembly SDBV01 (sample SAMN10402039, study PRJNA504765) | marine sediment metagenome | isolation source: marine sediment core GS10_PC15, 223 cmbsf | place: Arctic Ocean: Southern Knipovich Ridge | collected 2010
GAACTACTCCTTGGCCTGATTACAGGCCGACTAATTACTACCTCTCACCTTTATTTTATTGCGGGGATATTCTCGAGAGGTGAAAGAACATGACCCACGTGTTGTATTAAACTATAAAAGTCCGAATAAGTCAACAAAAAATATCATCAAAAAAAGCCTTACAATTTCTCCTGCAAATTGCCCATTTTTAGCCCCCTAACTATTACGTGACACTGGCTTTCAGTGCCTTCGCCCGCCTCTCCTCTTACGCGGATACTTTTTCCTGGTTTTGACCTTTCGCCCGGCAGATTTATTGATAATCGCCTCCGCCGGTACCAGGTTCAACTGCCGCGCAGGCACATTTACAGATACTATCCTCGCCCGGATTTTCTGCCCGAGCTGCACACAATACCCCGAATTCAATCCCGTAATGCAATGGCCTTTCTGATTAAACTTCCACTCATCAGGCCCGAGTTCCTCTAACCGAATCAGCCCCTCGATACCGAACTTTTGGCACTGAACGAATACACCAAACCCTGCCAGTCCTGTAACAACACAGTCAAGCTCATCACCAAGGTGCTTACTGAGCATCTGCAAAATCAACACCGCCTTTAGTTCCCGTTCAGCATCTTCGGCCCGCTGCTCTGTGAATGTTATATGCTTGCCGATTTCCGCCAAAGCGCCCCTGGCTACATCTTCTCTTGCCTTGCCGCGAAGGTGTGATTCCAGAACGCGATGAACCAGCAAATCCGCATACCTTCTGATTGGACTTGTAAAGTGACAATACTGCCGACTCGCCAGCGCATAATGTCCCATATCCATAGGCGAATACTCAGCCTTCTCAAAACTACGCAATACCAATAGATTCACTGCTAACTCACAGTCCCTGCCCTGGACCGCTTCCAGCAAATCCTGCAAATCACTCCGACCGGCATTTCGGGTCAGAGACAATCCGAGAGTCTTCAAGACTTTGCTTAATTCCTTCATCGCCAGCTCATTCGGCTCCGGATGAATCCTCCGCATCAACGGTATATTCAGCCGGTCAATCAAACCCGCGACCGCCTCGTTCGCCTCGACCATGAACATCTCGATTATCGTGTGCGGATAACTCGTATCAGCAGGCTCGGCATCGACCACCTGCCCAGCCTCATCATAAATCAACTCCGTCTCCGGCAACGCCAGGTGCAGCATCCCGTTTCGTCTCCGTCGCTTTTCAATTATCCGCGACAGCGCCTCCATCTCCTTCACAAGCGCGATTACCTCCGCCGCAAAATCCTTTTTATGCCCTTTGAGTATCCTGCCCGCATCGGAATAAGCCAGCCTCGCCGTCGAGCACATAATCGAATTCGCAAATCGCCGCGACACAACCTCACCCGAATCGTTATAAGTAATATACGCGCTCTTGCAGAACCGCTTTTGCTTCGGCTGCAGGCTGCATATCCCGTTACTAAGCACCTCCGGCAGCATCGGTATCGTCCGCTGCGGCAGGTACACACTATTGCCGCGGCTCTTCGCCTCGGTATCGAGCGCCGAATCAACGGTGACAAAACTGCTCACATCGGCTATATGCACACCGAGAATCCAGTTGCCGTCGCCGTCTCTTTCAATACTGATTGCGTCGTCGAAATCCTTCGCGTCAGGCGGGTCAATTGTGACAACCACCTTATCTGTAATATCTTCCCGCTTTGTAGCGCTATCAGGGCTGAATCCTTCCGCCGCCTTACGCGACTGCTCGATACAGCCGAAGTCAAACTCAGTTGGAATGCGAAACTGCACTATCACCGATGCAATTTCGGCGTCATACTGCCCGGCCCTGCCCAAAACTTCCAGTATGACCCCGTGCGCAACGTGTCGCTCCGTCGGATACGTCAGTATTTCAACGACGACCTTGTCCTTTTCCCGCGCGTTCTTCGCAGTCACATCATCAACCGTAACCGGCTCGGTAAACGCAGACCCGTCAGGCTGAACATACCATTGAGACTCCTTTTTCAGCAGCGTCCCGACAAATCTGTTATGCGCTCGTTCGAGAATCTCGGTAATCTTACCGCTGCATCGCTTCTCGCCGCCGCGTGCGCCTTTTTTGACGACCCGCGCTTCGACAATATCGCCCGTCATCGCCCCAGCCGTATCCGAAGGCGGTATGAACAAATCGCCGTGGTCGTTCGGCTCTAACGGGACCACGAAACCGAATCCCTTCGGATTCGCCCGGAACGTTCCAATTAGCTTGCTCGATATCCCCGGCAGCATAATAACGTCACCAGCACCCACAGCGACCTGGCCTTTGCTGCGAAGCTCATCGAACGTCTCTTTGAATTGCTGATAGTCCTCCTGCCCCACTCCAAGCGCCTTAGCTAACTGCGCCAGTTTGAGAGGCTTATAATCCCGCCGCTTGAGTACCTTTAATATCTTGTCCCTGAACACATCAATCATAACCCCCATTCTGACACGCCCCGCCCCCACTTGCAATAGGCGAATTATTATTTATCATCGCCGGAGGCGATTCAACAGTTTTGCATTTTTACTTTTAACTTTTTACTTTTTTTTATCCTGCTATCACCAGCGCGACATACGGAACGATATTAAACGCTATCAAGAAAATCTTGTATATCCCGATGAACGAGTACAGCACTACATTGAACGTCTCTCTGGACATCGGAAACCACTTGCTGTGCACTCGGTATATCATATTCGACGCGAAGGCACACATCAGGAACGTCAGGATTAGCAGCCCTGCGTTGATAATCGAGCACCACATAAAAAAATTGCGTAAAATTGTAATATCCATAACATCTCTCCTTTCTTGCCACGGCTAAGTGAAACAAAGCCGGGCCATCTGTCTCTTTTATTCTGAATTCTGCATTCTAAACTATCTCTGTGTCCTCTGCGAGCTCTGTGGCTAAAAATAATTAGTCCCGGCGCGCCGGGATTCGTGGTTAAAATTGCCTTGATAAAAGACCGCAAGAACTTACAATCAACTCTACGTGTATGATTGGCCAATCTGTGAACAGGAGCCACAAAATGAAATACGCAATTGCAATTGTTCTGTCTTTAGTACTCCTTGCCGGCTGTACAACGCGCGCAGTCTCCAGCACGCAAAGAACCGCCCTTGAACAGCTCCTGCTATCAACGGCCGTAGATAAGGCCTTTGAAAAAATCAACCTGCCCGAACTATCGGATAAGAAAATTTACCTCGATTTCTCGAACCTCCAATCTTACGATTCCGACTACGTCAAGTCTGCATTCAAAGCCCGTCTTGCCGCGACCGGCGCCGTCCTGACCGAAACTCCTGAACAGGCCGATTTTTTAGTCGCCGTATCAAGCGGCGCGCTCGGAAGCGAGTACAAAGATACTCTCATCGGAATTCCGGCTCTGCCCGTACCAGGTTCACCAATGACACTGCCGGAACTGGCTCTATGGAAAACCGTTGAGCAGGACGGAATTGCCAAATTCCTCGTTGTCGTTTACGCCGAAGGTAAAGCCGTCTCTCAAAACTATTATTACGGCAAGGCCGAGCGAGACGAAATCTTCTTCCTCTGGATGCGCTCTCAACTTAAGGATGATATCAGAAAAGCATGGGAAAAAGCAGACCGCGACCTCGATAAAAAATAACATCGCCAAAGGCGATTCAATAGTTCTGTGTTTTCACTTTTGACTTTTTACTTTTTTTTATCCTGCCTAAATAATAATCCGCGGTTTGTTTTTTAATCAGTGCACATCTGTGTTAATCTGTGTCTACACTTAGTCGTTAGTCTTTAATCAGCGTAATCTGCGAAATCAGCGTCTAAATAAGTCGTTAGTCTTTAGTCGTTAATAAATAGCAAATAGTAAATCTTTGTGCCCTTCGTGCCTTGGTGTTAAAGTCCATTCGGCCCTGAACTTCTCTCTATCGCAATTCGAAAACACACGCTATAATTACAATCAACCAATGACAACCAGAACTGAATTTGGAGTCTTAATTCCAATGAAGAACTTACTTACCTTCACGATTCTCTCTGTGGCTATACTGCTTTTTGCAGGCTGCGAATCCGACCCGTCCGTTTCTTCCGGCGCTGTCAGAGAAGCAATCTCGGAGTTCGAGAGCTTCAAAAGCTATCACCCCACTAAAGCTGTCTTTTTGCCCCTGAGCGAAATCTACATAGCCAAAAAACCCGGCGAGCCCGACACCATCATGGCTTACGTCGCACTGCAGGACTATAAGGGTTCATCCGTCAAGGCCCCCGCCGTATTTCGTTTCGAGCTATACAAATACCAGGCTCGTTCAATTGACCCCGCAGGCAAACGCCTTTACATCTGGGATGATATGGACCTGATGCCATTTTACGATAACAACATCTATTGGCGGGACTATCTCCGCGCATACGAATTCAAGTTCGAATACGAATGTCACGACTGCAAAAAATACGTCCTCGAGGTCACCTGCACCGGCCCCACCGGCAGCAGGCTCATCACTTCAATAATCCTCGACAAGAACAAACCCCTGATGAAGCGGCCCCAATCCGAGAACTAAAAACATTGACCTGCAGCCCCAAATCTGCGATGATTCCTTGTTCTGGAGCGATACAGGGGTGGTGATGGAACTTTTTGGCCTGATATTGGTCTAAACTAAGGATAGTGGCGATGCAGCCGGATACGGCAAATATCAACATCAGCGACTCAGCACTCATCGAGCAGTGCCGCGCCGGCGATTCCGACGCCATGTCAAGATTGATAACAAAATACAAGGACCGCCTGTACAACGTCATCCTGAGAATTTGCGCAAATCCGGAAGATGCGGCGGAACTAACTCAGGACGCATTTGTCAAAATAATAGAGAACCTGCACCGATTTCAGCAAAGAAGCAGCTTCTATACTTGGGCATTTCGGATTGCAGTGAACTTGACGTTAAATTTTTGTCGCCGCAAGGTGCGCATCGAGATGACGTCGCTCGATGCCGAACTCGGCGGTGACAATGAGCAGGCCAGGGCCGCCCTGCGAAACTATCTGGCTGACGCCAGCGCAACCGACCCGGCAGCTATTGCTCAAAGCAAAGAACAGGTGAATTTAATTATCAGGGCCATTAACCTGCTCAGCGAAGACCAGCGAGCCGTTGTGGTCCTCAGGGATGTCGAAAGTATGGATTACGCTCAGATTGCTCAGATTATGGAAGTTGAGCTGGGCACGGTCAAAAGCCGGCTGGCAAGAGCAAGAGCAAATCTGCGAGCGAATCTTGAGGCTATAATCTAATGAAAGATAACAAAAAATTAGACGACCTGCTAAATGCCTACATGGACGCCCAGCTCGACCAGCGAAAGCAGACCGAGGTAAAGCGACTGCTCCAGCACGACCCGCAGATAGCCGAAAGGCTCGCGGAACTCGAAAAGCTTTGCTCGCTCGTCGCCGCACTGCCTGTCACCGAAGCTCCCAATACAATTGTCGAAGACGTCAAAGCAAAGCTCGAACGCAGAACTCTGCTCGGCTCCGACAGCAAAGATTTCGATGAGCACGAAGGCGCCAAACACCTGCTTCTAATGCGGGCCGTCTCCGCCGCCGCGATAATTGCACTGGCCGTTGTCCTCGCAGGCGTCGTTTATACTATCGTGGGACCGGAACCGACAGGAGAGAACTATGTAGTATCCGAAAACTGGATTAAAGAAGAGATACCAATGCCCGAATCCTTCAAGACAGTCAGAGAAAAAGTCGCGTCGCAGGCCCCCACACTCAAGCCTTTCAGGGGCAAGCTTGAGTTGAAAACCGCGATGTTCAACGGAGTCGATGCATTCGTAAAACGCTCACTCGTCGACAGCGGCATCATGCTCATCGAACTGCCCGTCAGCGAAACATATAAAGGTTTTTACAACGTCAGGTGCAGCCGCACCACACTAAGCCTGTTCGTCGCAGACCTCGCGAGTATATGGGACAAGTTTGATTCAGCAACTCTGTACGTCGAAACTCCTCAGCCGAACGCCGATGTAGTCGTTGAAAATATCGCCGCATACCAGGTAGATGACATTATCGCTGAGAGGAACTTCGAAAAAGCAGTCACAATTGCAAAAAATATCGCCGCACTAAACGCAATGACCGCCGACCTGCCCGGCACTGCATTGGCAATGGACATTACGGTTGAATCTTTACCGATTCCCAAACCCGTCCTGACAACAGGTGACAATAAACCTAAAACCATGACCGATATAGACGAAACTGAAATGGTCGAAATGGTTATTCATATTATTAGCAGTCAATGATATGCTCCAAATTGAGAACTCCTGCCTAATCATCGTTGACGTACAGGGCAAACTCGCTCAGCTAATGCACCATAAAGAAATCCTCTTCGCAAACATCCAAATCCTCATCAAAGCCGCGAAGATTCTCAACATCCCAATCCTTTGGTGCCAGCAGGTTCCACAGGCCCTCGGCCCGACAATCCCTGAAATCGCAACTCTTCTCGAAGACAATAACCCCATCGACAAGGCCGCCTTCAGTTGCTGTGACAATGAGAAATTCAATTCAGAACTTAAAAAACTAAACAGAAATCAGATATTACTCTGCGGCATCGAAACGCACGTCTGCATCTACCAGACAGCAGTTCATCTCCGCCAGGCCGGCTACGAAGTCACCGTAATCGCTGACGCAGTCTCATCCCGTACCCAATCTAACAAAACTTTCGCCCTGAATAAGATACAGTCTATGGGAATGGATATAAGCACAACAGAAATGGCATTGTTTGAACTGCTAAAAACCGCCGAACACCCCAGCCTCCGCCAAATCGCAAAACTCGTAAAATAAATTCAAGCCACAGATATTACAGTTTTTTATTATTAGCCACAGAGCGGCTGTGTCCTCGGTGGCTATAAACAGATCCGTGTTACCTGTGCTGAGCCTGTCGAAGTATCGAAGGGCCAGATTAATGTTTAGCAGTCGCCGGCCTGTCCTGAGCGACCTGTGGTGAGCGAAGTCGAACCGAGCCGAAGGACATATCTAAACTTCAAGGATTAAGGATGACTTGCACGCAGGGACAGATTCGTTACAATGGTGCATATCGAACTTGAACTCAACTAATAATTTTTCACTTACTTCAAATAATCGAGGGCAGAAAATAATGGCTAAGAAAAAGAAATCAAAAATAATTGCGACCACTATCCTTATAATCGGCCTGGCTGTTGCGGTTGGCTCCGGCTGCAGGTCTAAGTCGAGAACAGAAAAAGCCCCCTCCGATACTAATAAACAGCACCAAACTCAGAAAGAAATAATAAAGGAACACCCAGTGCAGAATACACAAGTCCGGTTAACAACGAATTACGGCGATATTGTCATCGAATTAGATACCCAAAAAGCGCCGGTTACAACAGCAAATTTTCTGGAATACGTCGAGCAAGGACATTACGACGACACCATATTCCATCGAGTCATCCCGGGGTTTATGATTCAGGGAGGCGGCTTTACCGCTGATATGCAGAAAAAGAAGACAAATCCGCCTATTAAGAACGAGGCCAGTAACGGCTTGAAGAATCTCACCGGGACCCTGGCCATGGCAAGAACCAACAACCCTGACAGCGCGACCAGCCAGTTCTTTATAAGTCTTGCGGACAACGTCTTTCTTGATTATACAGCAGCAAACCCAGGCTATGCGGTGTTCGGCAGGGTTATCGAAGGCATGGATACAGTCAATAAGATTGACGCTGTTAAAACCGGCGTGACAAAGGGCATGAAGGATGTGCCCATAGACCCTGTTGTTATTGAATCTGCAAAACTCGTTACCAATGATTAGTTATTGATTTCGGTTAGGTTGTTTTTTTATGATTAAAAAAAAGGCCCCGGCGTTATCGCCGAGGCCAATAGGTTTCGTAAGAAATTTCTTACCTTAGCCGGGCACTACATTTGTTGCACACGGCCCCTTTTTGCCTTGTCCAATCTCAAACTCAACAGACTGACCTTCGTCGAGTGACGCATAGCCGCTCGTCTTAATCTCTGTGTGGTGGACAAACAGGTCATCGCCGCCGTCATCCGGTGCGATAAAACCAAAACCCTTGCTTCCGTTAAACCATTTTACTTTACCTGTACTCACTGAAACTGCTCCTTGGCCAAAACACAGGCCACATAACTTTATACCTCTAATTCTTAATTTCATTTGGGAGGTACTCTCTAGAGGTGCAAGAATATAACCCACAACGGTATTAGACCATATCGGCTAATCAGACGCCACAAATAAAAATTATATCTTTATTATTTCCCGCTTCGACTGCTCCCTGTTGCGTCCCCTCGAACCTCATTGGCGCCTTTATACCCCCTTTTCACGCCCAAATCAACCCTTAAGCACCGCCCCAGGTAATTTACCCCACAGGTAAATCCGCGATTATTTTTTCTGAATCTATTAGTCTGCGGAGTCGAGGATGGTCATAAAGGCTTCCTGAGGTATCTGGACCGAGCCGATACTGCGCATTCTTTTCTTGCCCTCCTTTTGCTTTTTTAGCAGCTTCATCTTACGCGTAACGTCGCCGCCGTAAAGCTTGGCGGTCACTTCCTTTCGATAAGCCTTGATAGTTTCCCTGGCGATAATCTTTCCACCGATAGCGGCCTGTAGCGGAATCTCAAACTGGTGGCGAGGTATGGCCTTTCGAAGCCGTGCTATGAGTTTTCGCCCGCGAGACTGAGCATTGGTTCGATGGACTATAAGCGAAAGCGCGTCAACAGCGACCTTATTTACAAGGACATCCAATTTCACGAGGTCGCTGGTTTCGAAACCCATAAACTCGTAATCCATAGTGGCGTATCCGTGACTTATGCTCTTAAGCATGTTATAAAAATCATAAACTATCTCGGCAAGCGGGGCTTTGTATTCGAGCATAACACGCGTTCCGCTTATGTGTTCTGTCTTGATTAATTTGCATCTGGCGTTCTCGGTAAGTTTCATTACATCGCCGATCGATTCGATTGAGGTGATTATCTCAAGCGTGACAAAAGGCTCGCGAAGTTCCTCGATTTTCGACATGTCTGGCATTTCGCTCGGCGAATCAATCCTTGTCACTTTGCCGTCTTTGGTCAGTATTTCATAACTAACCGTCGGTGCTGTCTGCACTACATCAATATCGTGTTCGCGTTCCAGGCGTTCCTGAATAATCTCCATGTGCAGCAGACCCAGAAATCCGCAGCGAAATCCAAAACCCAAAGCCGGAGAATTATGAGCGCTGAATGAAAAACTCGCGTCGTTAGGCGCCAGCTTCTCAAAGGCTGCGCGAAGTCGTGGATAATCCGTGTTATTACCCGGATAGAAATCGGAAAAGACCATCTGCATCGGCGGCTTATAACCGCAAAGCGGCGAGGCGACCGGTTCTGCGTCGTCGGTGATAGTATCGCCTATGGTGACATCAGCAAGGTCACGAATATTGGCGATGACATAACCAACTTCGCCGGTACCAATCTCATTAACAGCGGTCATCGCAGGAGTGAATTTGCCCAGCTCAGTTATAGTATATCTTCTGTCTTTACCCATAAAACGTATCTTCTGCCTGACTTTAAGCTTTCCCGAAAACACACGCACATAGCATATCACGCCGCGGTAATCATCGCAGTGACTGTCAAAGATAAGCGCAGCGGTCCGCTCATCCCGTTTATCCTCCGGCGCGGGTAGAAAAGTAACTATAGCCTCAAGCAATTCAGGCACACCTTCTCCGGTCTTGGCGCTGATTTTGAAGCACTCATTTTTTCGAATACCGATCGCATGCTCGATTTCTTCACATACCGATTCCACATCCGCTGACGGAAGGTCGATTTTATTTATCACTCCGATAAGCTCGACATTATTCTCGATAGCAAGATGAGTATTTGCGACCGTCTGCGCCTCAACCCCCTGGGCAGCGTCAACCACAAGAAGCGCCCCTTCGCATGCTGTGAGTGCACGAGAAACTTCATAATGAAAATCGACATGACCGGGCGTATCTATCAGGTTGAGCATGTACTTCTTCCCCTCGTACTCATAATCCAGAGTAACAGCCGATGCCTTTATCGTAATACCCCGTTCGCGTTCGAGTTCCATATCATCCAAAAGCTGGTCTTTCCTGTCCCGCTCATTCACCGCTCCGGTCAGCTCCAGTATTCGGTCTGCCAAGGTGCTCTTTCCATGGTCGATATGCGCGATTATCGAAAAATTTCTTATATGCTCTATGCTCATCAATCACCTGCCAGATGCAAAAAAGGTTATTGTAGCAATCCGCCTGGTCAAACACAACCTACGGCATCGAACTAACCGGCTTTTATTTTCTACGTCATTTGCTAATCGTCACTGTTAATTTAACTTCTCTCTTTACCCTGATACCCGTTTAACCATCCGATTCTATGCTCTGGAATCTCCTTGACAACGTGTTTTAGTTACAGTATTTATGCGTAATTCTAAAAACAACCAGCGTACAGAGTTTAGCGTATAGTGGCCTATAGGCCAAAAAGCAGAGCAAAAGGCACAAGAGCATAATTTGGCCCTTAAGGGGCAATACGCGGAACGTAGAACCTGGAACACAGAACGATTATGGAGTAATAATAGATGTTACCAAAGCAGAAGACCAGCAGAACCCGAACACGTACCCGGCGAGCGCATCACAGGCTAAAGCCGGTGAATTATTCGGTCTGCCCGAAGTGTGACCACGCCAGGCTGCCTCACACAGCCTGCGGCAATTGCGGCTATGTCAACCCGAAGATAACCTTGAAGCTCGGCAAGGAGGAGAGCAGTTAAGCGATGCGGATTGCCATTGACGCCATGGGAGGCGACAACGCCCCGGACGAAATCATAGCTGGCGCTCTCGAATCGGTAGAGCTGCTCGACAAGGACGACGAGCTGATACTCGTCGGCCAGGCTGAGCTTATCGAGTCGAAACTCGCCTCGTCCAGACCCAAGTCATTCTTTTCATCTTCGAAGCAGCCCATATCCATCGTCGACGCTCCTGATGTAATTGAGATGGACGCCTCGCCCATCGAATCCCTTCGCAAGAAGCCCCGCAGCAGCATCGGCGTGCTTGCCAAGCTCGCCAAGCACGACCGCGCCGACGCCGTCATCTCCGCCGGCAACACCGGCGCATGCGTAGCGGCATTTCAGATGCGGATGCGCAACCTCCCCGGAGTAAACCGCCCCGGCATAGCTGTTGTATTTCCGACGTTTGAGGGGCCGGTGACAATATGTGATGTGGGTGCGAATATTGCGTGTAAGCCTATTAACCTTTATCAGTACGCAGTGATGGCGAGTATGTATTCGAAGCATCTGTTCGGAATTGAGCGGCCTCGGGTGGGGCTGATGAGTATCGGTGAGGAAGAAGCGAAGGGGAACGAGATTGTCAAGAAGGCGCGGGAGATGATGCGGGCGGATGAGAAGATGAACTTCGTTGGGAATATCGAGGGCAGAGATATATTCCGCGGGACGTGCGACGTGGCGATATGCGAAGGGTTCGTGGGGAACGTGGTGCTGAAGCTGACCGAAGAGCTGGTCGAGGGGTTGTTCAAGGCGATAAAACATGAACTGCTGCAGGAGAAGCCGCGGCTGGCAATGAAGTTTAAGCCTATCATGATGCGGATATATCAGAAGTATGATTATAATGAGTACGGCGGTGCGCCGCTTTTAGGGGTGAACGGGACAGGTGTGATATGTCACGGGGCGAGTACGGCAAGGACGATTCGCAATGCGATTGTGCGAAGTAAGGAATATCATCGGAACAAGATAAACGATAAGATAATCGAATATTTGGCAAAGAGTACGATAAGGGCGGCGGATGAACAGGGAAGTTGACGGGCGGTACACGGCGTATAGGGCGGTGATTGCAGGGACGGGTGCATTCGTTCCGGATAAGGTTCTGACGAATGAGGACCTGGCGAAGCGAGTTGATACTTCGGATGAGTGGATAACCGTTCGGACGGGGATTAAGAAACGGCATATCGCGGCGGAAGATGAGACGACTGCGATGCTGGCGGTTGGTGCGGCGAGGGATGCTCTGGCGGAGGCGAAATTAGACAGTGAGGATGTCGAGCTGATTATCGTTGCGACTATTACTCCGGAGATGGTGTTTCCGTCGACGGCATCTTTTGTGCAGGCGGAGCTGAAGGCTCGGAATGCGTGGGTGTTCGACCTTGCGGCGGCGTGCAGCGGATTTGTTTACGGCATGGCAATCGCATCACAACTATTAGAGAGCGGCAGGTATAATAACGCACTTTTGATTGGGGCAGAGACACTCAGTAAAATTACTAACTGGAAGGACCGGACGAGCTGTATCCTGTTCGGTGACGGGGCAGGGGCGGTGGTGCTCAAGGGGGTGAAGGACGGAGAGCAAGGAGTGATATACAGTACGATGGGGGCGGATGGGCATAGCTGGAGGGCGCTTAACTGCCAGGCGTACGGGTCGAGGTATCCGTCGTGGAAGAAGCTGGAGGAGCCTGATAAGATTTATATGGAGATAAACGGTCGGGAGGTTTATCAGCAGGCGGTGCGGAAGATTGTGGGGACGGTGCAGAAGTGTTTAAAGAAGTGTTCGCTGACGATTGATGATGTGGCAATGTTAGTTTCGCATCAGATGAATGCGAGGATTATCGAGTCGGCGGCGAAGCGGCTGAAGCTGCCGGAGGATAAGTACTTTATTAATATTCAGGAGTACGGTAATACGTCGGCGGCGTCGCTGCCGATAGCTTTTAATGACTGCCGTCGGCAGGGGAAAATTAAAGAGGGGGATATTGTGATTCTGGTTGCGTTTGGTGCAGGGCTGACGTGGGGAGCGAATATAGTAAGGCTTTAGTTATCTGTAAAAAAAATTCAAAAATTTTACAGAAACTATTGACACACTCTCGATTATTGGTTATTATTCGATTTTGATAATCAATATCAATAACGACTTCGCCGGTTTATAGTACTTTTGATGGTCTGTGAATCGCTTTGAAGTGGCTAGCATAATAGTAGTATTGTGCGAAGGAAACCGAAGATAATGGATGCTAAGACGAAATTTGAGCAATTTGTTGCCCACCAAGGACTTAGGCACACTGAGCAAAGAGATCAGGTGCTCAAAGTGTTCTTAGGCACTGAAAGACACATTACTATCCAAGAATTATATGATTTAGTGAGAAAAAAACATAAAGGGATCGGCTATGCGACGGTGGCAAGGACTGTAAAATTAATGTGCGAGTCAGGTGTCTGCAGACAGGTTGATTTTGGAGATGGCTCACTACGGTATGAGCACAAGTACGGCCATGAGCATCATGACCACCTTATTTGTTTAAGTTGCGGTAAATTCGAGGAAATTTACAGCCCTAAACTGGAAAAAATCCAGGATGAGCTTGTGAGTAAATATGGCTATATTCAGGAAAAGCACAAACTTGATATATTTGGTTTGTGTCCGAAATGCGGCAAAAAGAATATTCGAAATAAATCTTAGTAGGGGGAATTTTTTTGAGATTATAATGATAATGGAAATCAATATCAATACCATTTAATGAAAGGAAACATTACTATGTCTACAAGTATGAAATTGTCAAATTGTGTTTGTTATGAGCCATTAGAAAAGTCACAGTACAAAAAAGATGTATCCGCACAAAAAATGCTATCAACTATTGTAACAAGGAACATTCTTATTCTGTTCCTATTGGCTTTAGCCCCTAATATTGCAAACGCTGACCGAAGGGGTTATGTATGGACATACGAATATATTACGATGCCAAAGGGCAAGTCAGAAATTGAATATTATCTCACACATAAGGTAACAGACTTTCATAAATATGATAACAAAAACAGCTGGCAGCATCAGATTGAATTTGAATACGGATTGACTGACAGATGGGATGTGTCAATCTACCAAAGGTGGCAACAAACAAATACTTCCAAGGAAGATAAATTTGAATACACAGGCTCGAAACTTAGAACTCGTTATCGCCTTGGTGAAAAGGGAATGTACCCCCTTGATACCCTGTTGTATCTCGAATATATAAGACCTGACAGTTCAAAGGAGCCGGAAATACTGGAAGGTAAACTTATCCTGGCAAAAGATTTTGGCAAGTATAATTTTGCATATAACCAGATACTTAAGGTTGGAATTAATGACAGAGGCGGTAATGAAAATGAATACGCCTGTGGCCTGAATTATGAGTTCAACCCACGCTTGAAAGTTGGACTTGAATCCACAGGCAATTATACCGAAGACAAATATTACCTTGGGCCAACAGTTTCCTGGGCAAGCGAAAAATTTTGGGTCGGATTTGGTGCCCAAAGAGGACTTAACGACAGAAGTGACGATTTTAAATTTAGACTAATAATTGGATTTCCATTTTAGTCACCTGCTTTGTAAACAGCGATGAACAGCGGGTGAGTACCCGTGTTTTTACAAATGATGACCAAAGAGATTGTTGATTATGAAAAAGAGATTATGGATTTGGTTGCTTGCATTGCTAATAGCATTGCCGTTATTTTACAGCTGCCAAAACGTTGCAAAGAATTTTAGCAAAAGCGAAATACTATATAGGGGCAAGTGCTCATCTTGCCATAATTTAATTGAACCAACTCGTTTTGACAAAGAAACATGGCATCTATACATTGACAAATACGGACAAAAAATGACAGATGAAGAAAAAGAACTTCTCTTGGAATATTTAACTGGGTCCGAGTAGACTATATACGAACCAGAGCATCTATAATTGCCGGTCAGACTATCGATTTATACAAATGAGTGAATTTCATAAACATAATCATCAAACGCATCAGCATAATTATAAGAGCCATACCTTGAATCGACTTGGATGGTCTTTGGGAATCACTGTCGTAGTGATGGCGGTTGAATTTATTGGGGGTTGGCTATCCGGCAGTATCGCCCTTGTAAGCGATGCGGTACACATGCTTACTCATGTAATTGCCTTAGGAATAAGCGTCTTTGGAATTCTTATAGCTCGCAGGCTGGCCTGCCACCATCGTACATTCGGACTTTTGCGAGCGGAAGTTGTTGCAGCTTTTGTTAACGGCCTATTCCTATTGGCCGCAACTGCCTGGATAGTTATAGAGTCGATAGATAGAATACTTCATCCTCAGCCGATATTGACCGTACAAATGCTGGCGGTCGCAGTTTTAGGTCTGACAGTTAACATTGTCAGTATCTTTTTGCTCGAAGGTAGCCGTAAAGGTGACATGAACGTCCATTCTGTTTTTCTTCATATGGTTAGTGATGCCGCTTCGTCTGTGGCGATAGTAATTGCTGCTGTTGTAATTCGGTTTACAAACTGGATATGGCTCGACCCCGCGGTGAGTATCGGCATAGCCCTGTTGATAGTGTTCTGGGCTGGTGGTCTTCTGCGTGATTCGCTGCGGGTTTTACTGGAAATGGCACCCAAAGGACATGACATTAAGACCGTTACCGAGGCAATGAAGAAGCAGTTCCCTCAAATTATCGACACAGAAAACGAGCACCTTTGGACTATAACACCCTCTGTCATTGTTTTTACCGCCCATCTGGTGGTTGATACACAACAGATTAAAAACAATCAGATTAACGATTGGCTTATAGAGGTAGAGCAGTGGCTGAAAAAAACCTTTGGTATCAGCGAGTCAACCTTGCAAATACAGGTTTTTCAATAAGTAAGCTTACAAAGTTTAGCCGCTAATGATTGGGTGGGTCTTTGTGGTTGTGAAACAATAAATAGTAAGTGGCAAGATCAGCGAGACGCACGCCCCTGATTTGGCCCGCAGCCTATATTCAATTATGAAATTGTTCACGAAGAACAGGCAAATGGCGACAACGAGCTTGACAGCGTTCGCAATGAGCCTTGGTTCAAAAACAGCCGCTGGAAAAACCAATAACACCCACCCCCGTACTTGCCGTCAAAGAATATATTGTATTAATGTCACAAATTCATATAATTACAAAGTACAATTTACGTTTAGCGTTTTATGTAGTACGCGAAAGGCGTATAAACCACGCCGCAGGCGGGTAAAACTGTATAATCATTGTTAGGTGGCTGATTCTGAAAAAGGAGAAACAGATATGGGCGATAGTGGAAAAAAAGATAAAGGCAAAAGAGAACAACAGAAAAAGGCCAAGCTTAATCCAAAGGAAAAACGAAGATTGAAAAAAGAAAAGAAGAATAAATAATAGCCCAATAAGGTGCTGCAGCGTCCGTCTTCGTCAAGACTTCCGCCTACGTCACTCGTCTTCGCAAGGCTGCGCCGCAGCGAGAGACTTCGGCGGACAAGTCGCCGCGATAAAAGCAGCAGACCAATGACCAACGAACAAACACAGCACAACTTCGACAGTATCTACCAAAACACCCCTCTCGACGAGATTCCCTGGAACCACGAACAGCCGCCGGAGCTTATGGTTGAACTGCTCGAGTCCGGCAAAGTCAAACCATGCCAAGCGCTTGACCTCGGCTGCGGAGCAGGCAACTACGCGATATATCTGGCATCCAAAGGCTTCGACGTCACGGCTATCGATATTTCCCCAGCCGCTATCAAAATAGCAAAGCAAAACGTCAAAGCAAAAAACGTCAAATGCCAATTCCTTACCGCTGACGTTATCGAGGACTTTCCCCAATTCGACGAACCGTTTAGGTTCATCTACGACTGGGGCCTGTTGCACCATATCCCCCCCGAACACCGTGACCGGTATACCCGCAACCTGCACAACATCCTAAGTGATGCCGGCCTATACATGTCCCTGTGCTTCAATGAAAACGACACATATTTCAAAGGCACAGGCAAGATAAGAAACACCGACCTCGGAACACGAATTTACCTCTCTTCTGAGGACGAACTAAAACAACTCTGGCAACCATATTTCGAAATCATAGATTTCCGCCTTATAGACAACATGGACTACCCCATTGCTCACATCTTCAACTTTGCCCTCTTACAAAATAATCAATGACCGTTAGAGGTCTTTGAAAAACCATTACTTTCACCATGAAGAGCTTGAAGTATTCCTTTTCTTTTCTTCCCCGATATATCGGGGGTAAATTATAATCTGCGGTAAGAGATTTTACACCTGAGGCTGTTCGTCGCCTATTTCCTCGGGTAGTTGCGGTTCATACGGGGGGTCGGGTTTTCGTACCGCCCTGTAATAGCACCATGCAATTCCCACGACTATAAAAACAAAGAGAATTACTATCGATTCGTAAACCAGTACTTGTGTCTGAGCAATGATTTCTACTGATGTATGGTAAATGATGCTGGTAGCTATGAACCCTGCGATTCCGAGTGTCCCTATCATTCCGGCCCATCTGGCAAAATAAGATGCTTCGGTCCGTTGGCGATTGTAGCGTGACAGGACAATGTTGCCGAACCATACGGCCACTGTCGCTGAACCAAGGGACAGCCACAGCAATAATCTGTTCTGCCGACCTTTGTGCGCGTCAAACAGCAAAATAACAATAATAGCTACCGAAGCCAAAGACAGCAGGAGTGCCAGCAGACCAAGTCCAGCGCCTTTGGCAGGCGTATCGGCAGGTTTTTCATGCTGCTGCCGCACAGGAGATTTTATAATTGCAAGGACAACGGCAGCAATTAAAACGAGCATTATTAGGGCCATACCTACACAGTCCTTGAGAATCCATTTGCCCTGCGGGTCCCTGATAAAACCGCTTTCTTTAGTGAGGTCGGAATACAGGCTCCAGATAAAGATTGAACCGAGTATTACGGGAATGATGATGCGGATGAGGTAGTCCCAGAATCGGCCGAGCTGCCAGTCGCTGCGGATGTTGGCATGGCGGCGAAGATAATCGACCCGGCAGAACCACCCGATGAGTATACATTCGAGCATGCCGATAAAGCCTATGCCCCAGGTTCCATAGATGCAATCCGCGACCACACCTAACCAATTCAATCCGCCCTTAGTAACAAAAATCAGACCAAATCCAAAGCCAACCAGGCTCATAACGGGCAGCACGATACTGCGTTTCCAGCCGGTCTTATCAACCAGTGATGCCAGAACAGATTCTGTAATAGAGAATGCAGAATCGATTCCAAGCGTAACAAGCGTAAAGAAGAAAAGGAAACTCCACCAGGCTGAGCCGGGCAACTGAGCCAGCGCATAGGGAAAAGCGACAAATGCCAGTCCCGGCCCGCCGTCCACAACGTCTTTGACAGCTACTGCGTGGCCGGCTTGTGCAGTCACATACGCCATTCCTCCGAGCGTTGCGAAGATAGCCAGGCCGGCTACGAAGCTGGTGGCGAAATCGGCCAATACGATTATGGCAGCATTATTATTGAGATCACTCTTGCGGTGCAGGAAGCTTGCGTATGTAACCATTACGCCAAATGCCAGACTCAGAGAAAAGAAGGCCTGGCCAAATGCAAACTGCCAGGTTGTGGGCTTGAGCAGTTGCGACCAGTCAGGGACAAGATAATATGCAAGTCCCTCGAAGCTGCCCTTTAGCATCAGCCCGTTGATTGTAAGGACGGCAAGTATCAGCCAGGGCAAGGGAACTGTAAGCCAGACGATTTTGCCGACAAGTTTTACACCTCGGAAAATGCAGAAGTACATCGCCAGCCAGGCTATTAACAGTGGAAGGACTATATGCCACTGGATAGCTCCAAGGGCCATACCGTCGTGCTTGTTCAGGTAAGTGACATTAAAAAATTCTCGTGCATTTTCAACGCCTTCGATTCCCTGACCGGCCCATGGAAGCTCGCCGCCGGTGGCAATGCTCTTGACGCTATACCATAGGAAGCTTAAACAATATGCGAGGATTACGGGATAGAATGTTATTATGACGAATCCGAGCAGGATGCCCCACCAACCGACAAATTCAAGGCGACTGTGAGCCTTGCGAAAGGCATCGGGAGCGGCTCTTTGCGTGTAGTGACCGAGGCTGAATTCGAGAATCATGACAGGCAGACCGACCGCAAACATCGCTATGACATAAGGAATCAAAAACGCCGCCCCTCCGTTGTCATAAACTTTAAATGGAAAGCCCCACAGGTTACCAAGGCCGACCGCGGAACCTACGGCAGCTAAGATGAATCCCCCGCGAGTCCCCCAGCTTTCTCTTTGTTCCTCCAAAAGCTCCGCCATAGTTTTACCTCCGTGTAAACATTATGGGGTTACTGTTCGAAGCCCAGTGTCTGCAGCGTGTTCCTTTCGATGATTTTTCTGAGCCGGTCGCGCGGGACGGTGGGAAGACTATTGTCACCAAGTAGCTTATTGAAACCGAGCAGAGCTTCGATACTTGCAGCGGCGTCGCCGCAGGGAAAACCACTACCGAACAGCAGCTTATCCAAAACACCGCGTTCAAACGCACCTATCACCGTCGTGTAAAGCTGCCACGGCCGGTCAACCTTGACGGTCAGGTCGGCATAGACGTTCCTGTGCCTGGCTACCATCGAGAGGGTCTGTTCGAGAAAAGGCAGGCCCATATTGCCGATGATTATCCTGAGGTCTTTGAATTTGCAGGCAATTTCGTCAAGCAGGTAAGGCTGGGCATACTGAAGTGAACCATCGGGGCTGATATCGCCGCCGCTGTGGAAGAAAACAGGCAGAGAGTTTTCCTGGGCGAGTTCGTATAGCCTCATGGCCCGCGTGTGGGCAGGATGAAAATCACAGGCTGAACAATAGAGCACAATGCCTTTGAGGCCCTGCTTCTTCAGTGTCGTGAGGTGTTTGGCTTTGAATAAATTTGCGACGGGGTCAGCAAAACCAAAGCCGACCATTCTTTCAGGATATTTGGCGACGAACTCGCTTAACTGGGTGTTGGTCTTATCGGCCGACTCACCGGGGGCGGCGAGAACGAAGCATTTTTCGACGTTTTCCTGTGCCCCAAGCCGCTCAGCGATGCCCTGCTCATCAGTGGCTGGGTTAGTTATGTGTGTATGGCAATCAACTATCATATCTTGTCTTTCTACAGTAACTTATCGGTAATGAATAACTAATTCGATTAGCTGAGTCAAGTACAATTCTCGAGTGTATCCTTGACCAAACAGTGCCGTGAGACTAATATTTCTATGCGAGAATTTTGATTTTTTCGTATTATAGCCGCGTATTAGTTAAAGGAGTCCAGTGTAACAGATGGATTGTCCGGTTTGTAAAGGCGCAATGGTAGTGCTTGAGCTGCAGGATGTGGAAGTTGACCACTGCTTCGGCTGTAGCGGAATCTGGCTTGATGCCGGTGAGCTTGAGCTTTTGATTGACGACGCTCAGCGGTCGATGGAGCTGCTCGAATCGTTTGAAATCGACAAGAAATGCCCCGAGGCCAAACGAAAATGCCCTATCTGCTATAAGAAAATGGAGAAAGTGATCGTCGGCCCGGCTCAACACTGCGCCGAGACAAGCAAGGACGAACCGCAGCTGTTAATCGATAGGTGTCGCAAAAAACACGGCCTGTGGTTCGACGGCGGTGAGCTGCAGGACATACTGAAACGGGCAAAGCTCGACAGTGACAGTAAGATTCAGCACCTGCTGGCCGAGATGTTTGCCGAGACAAGACCGTGCGACAGCAATATAACCGAATCTGCATAGAACTCAATTAAGGAGATATATTATGCTGGCAAGTGTAGCGATGGTGGTACTGGTCATAATAATAGTTGTCCTGTTGCTGCTAATCTTTGGTGTGATTGGCATCTACAATGCGCTGGTGCGGCTGCGCAACCAGGTGGACAACGCATGGTCGCAGATTGACGTGCAGCTCAAGCGCCGTCATGATTTGATTCCCAATCTTGTTGAGACGGCAAAAGGCTATATGACGCATGAGCGCGAGACATTCGAGGCCATTACAAATGCCCGTGCTTCGGCGATGGGGGCAAAGGGCGTGGCTGGCGCAGCCAAGGCAGAGGGAGCTCTCGGAGAGGCGATAAGTAAATTCATGCTTGTTGTCGAGAACTACCCGGACCTCAAAGCCAACCAAAACTTTTTGTCCCTGCAGGAAGAGCTGACGAGCACCGAAAACAAAATTTCGTTCTCCCGGCAGAACTATAACGACCAGGTGCTGTTCTTCAACAACAAGATTCAGATGTTCCCGTCGAATATCATTGCGGGCATGTTCAGATTCGGAAAGCGCGATTTCTTCGAGATAGAAGTTGCGGCAGAGCGCGAAGTTCCCAAAGTAAGCTTTTCCTGAGGTGTATAGTCAGCTATGTGGGAGCTCATTCGAGCCAATAAGCGGAACTCGATAATACTGATGACCCTGATGGCGGTGGTGCTGCTTGCTCTGGGTTACGTTATCGGTGCGCTGGTTTTTGGCGCCCAAGGCGGGCTTTTCGGTCTTGTCATCGCGGCGGTTATCTGGCTGATTATGACAGCGGTCAGCTTTGCCGGAGGTGACCGGATATTCCTGGCAGCAAGCGGCGCGAAGCCGATAACCAAAGACGTAAATCCGCAACTGTTTAACGTGGTCGAAGAGATGACGATCGCTGCCGGGCTGGGCAAGATGCCTAAGATATACATCATACCGGACCCGGCTCCTAACGCGTTCGCCACGGGGCGCAAGCCGGAAAATGCTTCGATTGCGGTTACGGCAGGCCTATTGGGCAGGCTCAATCGTGACCAACTCCAGGGTGTTATCGCGCATGAGATGAGCCATATAATTCATCGCGATATTTTGTTTGTCACTCTTGCAGGTATAATGCTCGGCACGATTGTCCTGCTGAGTCATGTGCTTCTTCGGAGTATGTTTTTCAGTTCAATGGGCGGCAGAAGGAGGTATTCATCCGGCGGTAAGGGCGGGGGTCAGGCGATGATTATTCTTGTGATTATCGCCATAATTGCTGCGATACTGGCGCCGATAATGGCCCAGTTGCTCTATTTCGCCCTATCAAGACGACGGGAGTATCTGGCTGATGCCGGGGCCGCCCGGCTGACGCGCTACCCGGAAGGTCTTGCAGGCGCCCTGGAAAAAATCGCAGGCGACCGTTCGCCGCAGCTTGCCGCTGTTAACAAGGTAAATGCTCCGATGTACATCGTGAATCCATTCAAGAAAAAGGGACAAATGAAATTGAACGACCTAACGAGTACGCACCCGCCGATTTCAGAGAGAGTACGCATACTTCGCAATATGACCCACGGTGCATCGTTCAAAAACTATTCCGACGCATTCAGCAAAACGACAGGGCATAAGACTATCGTACCGGTCAGCGAGATGACCAAAGAACAGGTAGCTATCCGCGAGGCTTCTGAAAGAGCGGCGAAAGAAAAGAAACGCGGCGACCAGATGCGGCAGGTGGGTGATATTATGCGAGTCGTTAACGGATTTGTCTTCCTGACGTGTGTGTGCGGACTGAAACTGAAGGTGCCGCCAAACTACAAAGCCAATACGGTCAAGTGCCCACGGTGCGGCAAGATACTCCATGTACCGAAAAAACAAACCGCCTGATTTCTATCGAGTATCAAGCATCGCCTGCCCGTCGTAGTCTTGACGAAGACGGGAGAATCGAGATTAGCAAAGCGTAAAAACCGTTATCTCCGGTCTTTTATTGAACAGCCTGCCATGTCTGCCAAGTCCACGATTTACATAAAGCCTTCGGTCGCCAAGATGATACATGCCGGAAGAAAAACGCCTTCGGTTTATAAGCGGCCTGTCGGGCAATGCCGTCCACTCGAAACCGGCGCCGTGTGTATGGCCGCAAATGAGTGCATCGAAATTAAATTCTTCCAGGTGCCCTATCGACTCGGGATTATGTGAAAGTGTTATAACAGGCCCATCCGAGTCGATCTGCTCGAATGCCTTAGCCGGTTCAAAATCGCCTGCCCATATGTCTCCCAGTCCGACAAACCAGAGCTTATGGTCGTCTATCTGGAGAAAACCGGCCTGGTTGCGTAAGACTTTGATGCCGGCAGTCTGGAACCTGTTAACCATTTCTTCAAGTCCGCCGTTGCGCTTGACATGAATACCACCGCCGTATCCATAATCGTGGTTGCCAAGAGTTGCGTATACACCATATTTCGATTCCAGGCGAGACAACAAACCTGATATTCTCTTACCGAATCGGCCGTAGTAATCGTGCGTAACATAGTCGCCTGTCAGGACGACTACATCGGGACGGAGGTTGTTGATTCTGTCTATGCAGCGTTTGAGATACTTCTTGCTGACGGTGCGGCTGCAGTGGAAATCGCTGGCCTGGACAATTCGCAACTGCTCAAACGGCTTGGGCAGGCCGGATAGCCTGAGCTGCTCGTGGACCACCTCCATCCATTCGCTGCGGTCGCCTTTGGTGCTGACTGCCCAGGACGTACAGAAACCGAACTTGCCGAATGCCACGCCTTTTAGATACCGCCCCCGTTTTTTCTTATTTATAGTTACGATAGTTAAAACTCGCTATTTTCAGTTTATACCACCCTGCTGCCCCTGCCCCCAGGCAGGATTTGCAAGGCGTAATACTACCATTTATCGACCAATTGCTCAAGAAAAATTACCCGAACCCCGATTCCTCACCTGTTAGGGGTTATTTCTTCGGTTCTACGACTGAAACCACCAATGGTGCGGATTCTCCCAAAAAATCTTCAAAAACCAGCCTGAAACCACTTGTCACGGCGGAAGTGTGCTGTAGCCGGACGGATTTTACCCCGCTCAGTTGCCGCGGGGGCTAAAGACTAACGACTGTTTTTAGTGCGAGAGAGTTGGGGTTGAAGCTTTTAACCACGGATGGACACGGATTTATCCTTGCATAATTATCGCAAATTCTTATAATTGCAAACCAGTTAACAACGGGTGTGCCTCGCCAGCACGCCCTGTGGGAATTGCTTTCGGCGGTAATAGCTGTTAGTAGCGATCTCTGCCACCGCCGCCTCGTCTTCCTCCACCGCTGCTTCTACCACCGCCAAAGCCGCCTCTACCTCCTCTACCACCACTATCGGTCTTCGGTTTGGCTTCATTGACACTCAAAGCACGTCCCTTAAACTCTTTGCCATTCATTTCTTCGATAGCTTTCTCTGCTTCGTCTTTAGAGGGCATTTCGATAAAGCCAAAACCTTTTGATTTGCCGCTGTATTTATCCATTATCAAACGGACTTCTGTAATTTCGCCGAATTGTTCAAAAGCCTCTCGCAAATCGCTTTCGCTGACATCAAACACCAAGTTACCTACATAAATATTCATTCTGTTTATTCCTTCTCTCTTAAGAAAATCCTTGCCGGAACTACCAGCTGTCAATATTTACCTTGTACTGTGATATTATCCAGCCGGAACAAAAGAATCAACAACAAATTATAAAAAACGCAGATTAAGTTGCCGTTATATTAATAATGAAATTCGAGGGTTAAGTGTTCATTTATTCTGAAGTATTCAAGATATTTCACTAAGCCTTTTTCCCCTGGTACATTTCATATTTCAGCAAGCGGCATTCGATTTTCCCATTGAAGAATATCATGCGAGCTGAGGCTCTCAGGCCGACTTTTCCAGAGAGTTTTCTGTTACCGGTAAATATATAGCCGGTATAGCCGGCGCAGTTTTGTTTGAAGAAATCTCCGATGCGTTTGTATTCTTTTTCGAGCTGTTGAATTTCACCAAGTCGCAGGCCGTACTCGGGATTCATCAGCACAATACCCTCACCCTGCGGCACGTAGGTATCGGCGAAATCGCATACATCAAATTCTACCAGATGTTCGACGCCCGCGGTTTTCGCATTCTGCTTAGCTGCTTCAATTGCCTGACCATCTATATCCGTTGCAATTATTCGTTTTTGCGGTTTGTCTTTGCGCACGGCTTTTCGAGCATCATTTCGTATTTCTTCCCATATCTGCTCATCAAAAACCTTCACATGCTTAAAACCGAAATTACTTCGCAGGCCGGCAGCGGGTTTGTTCATTGCTATAAGAGCCGCTTCGATCGCGAGAGTCCCGCTGCCGCACATCGGAAGCACAATATCCTGTGACCCATCATACCCTGTCGCCATAATAATCCCTGCTGCTAACGATTCTCGCAGCGGTGCTTTGTGGGGCATCTTGCGATAGTTGCGGTCGGAAAGTTTTACGCCGGAAGTATTGAGGTATATCCACGCCCTGTCGTTCTTCCAGAAAAGGTTGACGACGACTTTGTTTCTATCCGGGCCACTATTGGGCCTGGAGCCGGTCTTTTTATATATTCGGTCGACGATTGCATCTTTGACTTTCAGACTCGGGTACATGCTATTGTTAATCGAGAAGGTATCGACCCGTGAAAGTACGCATAGATATTCCTGAGGTGCGATGATATTTTCCCACGGCAGGTTGCTGACTTGTTTGTAGAGTGCTTCGCTGCTGCCACATCGAAATTCTTTTAGAAGATAAAGGACGTTGTAAGCTGTCCGCAGGTGTAGGTTCAGTTTCATGCAATCGATGAGCGAGCCGCGCGTGATAATACCGCCGGTATGACTGCTAACTATTTCAAAGCCCAAGCCTTGAAGCTCAGCACTTAGATAACCTTCCAGTCCAGGACCACAGGTTACCAATATGTTTTTACGTTCTTTGGTGTTCATCAATATTATTTATGCCCAACCGCTTCTTTTGTCAACTACAAAGCCCGCACTCAAAATCCCACAGGAGACTTAGCAAATCCATCGCTCAAACTTACAAATGGTATTTCGTGAATGGTGAATAGTATTTAGCACTAAAGACTAACGGCTTAAGATTAGCGACTGTTTTTAGTGCGAGAGAGTTAATATGTGATACTATAAGCTGGTGGCCATTCAGACTTAGTCAATAGATCACTGTTACGATGATACCAGTCAGAAATAGGGCGCAGACTAGGAAACCATTTATGAAGACCAACACATTTACTGGGGGCCAACCAGCGTCCTTGGCAAGAAAAAAGAGGCCAAGAGACATTAGCGAGGACACGGCCAATACAATCACAAGAACAGCTATAGCTAGCCACTTCGAACCGAATAGACTAATTATTGCACCGCCGAAGACTTTATGAAGTTTGGTTTCTAACGTGTCTGTGATTGAAACCAATGCAATCTTACCATTGGCCAATTTGGCCTGACATGACAACTTGTAGTTTGAGACCTCCGACAAATAAATCTCAAGCTCAACACTTTCGCCCGGGTTCAATAGACTTGGCACATATGTAAACCCTGCAGGTTCGTTCGGGGGAGCAATTTCAAGGATGTCTTGTCTTTGCCCTGCTCCCGAAACTTTTACGATATCCAGTATCAATGGGATACCTGATTTGTTTAAGTCATCTTTTTCTTTCTTAGAGGTGGATATAGTAAACTTAATAGGCCCATCTTTAAAACACCCACTATCAATAGCCGTGGTCCCCGTGTTCTTGATATACACCCTAGCTCGCCAAATATTCTCGACTGGTTTACCATCGAAAAGTAGTTCCGCTCTCGCTCGAACAGATGCCGTTAAAAAAATCAAAGTATGGGGCTCATCATAAGAAATTGTAAGCTGAGTCTTCTGTTGTGAAATGAAGTAGTTCAATGTAAAGAGTAATATTGGCACCGTAACGGCGAAGATTCCAAACCAAGTGGACAGTTTCTTATACCACGGACGCTCTTTAAGCAACCGCATACGTTCATATCGCAGTCGGTTTTCCTGCTCTTCAATCTCTCTTACCCTGTTGTATTCCCGTTCATGCTCACTCTGATAGGATAGTTTTTCATCTGACATGGTTCACTCCTTAATTATTTTTTCGATACCGGATGTTCTCCTAAGTCATCCGGCACTTCATCCAGCAGTTTTTTCTCACGGAATGTCAAAGTGATTTCTCCTGTTGATTTTCTGGCTGTCCAATATTGGCCCCTTAGCTTATTTACTGGTTTGCCAATTATATCAAAAATAATTGCACCATCGTGTGGAGTGCTTCTATCAGCAACAGCAAGACGGGCCTTACTTGTGTAAATGTAAGCAAGCTGTTTAATTTGACGATCTTTATCGAGCTTGAAATCCTCCGCAATGCTGTAACTGGTCATTTCCGCCGTTCTCATTACACAACTAATATGTGTAAGCGATTGCTTGACGGTTAAAATAACTGGTATTGGGCCAGGTTTTTCATTTGTTTCGGGGTTTTTCCAGTTCGTCTGAATAATCCCTTCCCATGTGCCGTTTAAATCGGGAATAAGAACAAGCCACCCTTGTAAATACTTTAATCGCCAGCCCCACTTGACAAATAAAGCGATAAGAATCATGACGAAGGTTAAAACCGAGGGAATAATTTTGATAAATTCCCAAAGTGTAGTTTCGACCATACCCTTAAAATAAGCAATTGCGAAAAACAAAATCAACGAGATCGTAAGTAATATTCCGACAGAGAATTTTAAATTCAGATTTTTCAATATATTATTCCAATCCTATATAATCCCACGCCGCAGAAATAAACGAGTGTGCCTGCTGACGTGTCCATTTCTTAGTACCACGGAAAAGGTATTTTAATTCGCTCACTTCGCCCCATTCTGAACATTTCTCATAAGACCTTGTATTGTTAAAAAGATGTGCAAGACAGTTACGGACATCATTTACATAGGAGTAGTTGCCGAAATTGCTGTCGGGTACATTCCACACAAGACATTCATTTAGGAAACCGGGAATCGGCTGTGCTGCGGATATGCCATTGTCAGTCATTTCATTACAAAGCTTTTTTAAAATCCGTACCATCTTTTTGTATCGTCTGTCAGTAATATTATTCTTAGATACACCATTTGCATAGTGCTGCTCAGGCCAGTTTATAACTTTGAATGGATTTCCATTGTCAGGTCGTAATTCAACACCCGACAAGTAAGTTCCGCTAGTGGAATACCTACGGTGTTCAAAGAATGGAGCGACATCGGCATCCACATGATAAGAGTTTTCCTTAATATCAAAAGCTTTATTACCCCGCTTGACGGCAGAGCGTCCAAAATGATTCACAAGGGCTTCTTCGACTTCATTCTTGAACTGGCCGTAATGGTAAGTTGCATCGCTGAATTTAAGACCTTCTGGAAGCTTGTCATGAAAGAAGGTGTCCGTGCAAAGAATGCCGATGTCAACATCACTGTCCTTGCGGACATTAGTATTGTTTCGGTAGGAGCCTTGGGTAAAGACAGAAACACCACGCATGCGGAGCTTATCACTTGCCTTGATAGCATTTCGGATAGCAGAGGCAGCATTGTCGCAGCGTTCCTGCTCGGTTTTACCCGGAGGCGATGCCCAGCTTCTAAAAGTGCTTTCCCAGTCTCTTGCCATTTGATTTTTTACCTCATTTCTTTCTTGTCGACCCTTTCACAATATTTGCTTGATTGTCCATTACACCGATGGTTGTGCCTTTGGTTACTTCAATCGCTTTCTGGACTGCATCTGCATTAGTGCCTGCAATATAAGCGGGACCCTTATGGCCTCTTAATTGTCCGGGTGCATCTTTTACAGTATTCGGTGTTTCTACCTCCACTGTTGCTCTCGTAGATTTAATGTCTACCCCTTTGCCGCTGTTGTAATCAGTATTGAACTTTTTGGCAATTCGATTTGATGTTGTCTTGTGAGATTTACTTTCAGCCATAATAGGCTCCTTTCTAAAAATATTAACAATTCGTTTATTATTTTACTTAATACAATTGCCCCAAATATAGATCACAAGCAAATAATATGCCCACAGAATTGTAACTAATTTCAAACAAAAGAAAAATAACTGTGGCCATTTAAAACAAGGAGGGGTTTGCAGTTCTGGATCCTCTTTAATATCAGCTAATTTGCGTTCCTCAAACCATTGAAAAACCCCCCAAATGAGAGTCCCTGCGATATATTGCAATAGGTCAAAAGTAAGTGTAAGTGCCAATAATACTGTTGGCAAATGTAATTCCTGTGCTATTGTAGGAGCGGGCTTAGCTTCTGTCTTAAATATCCAAACAAGGGCTATGCCGACAAATGCCAATTTGCGAGCTATATCGCTCGTTTTACCAGAAAATTCGTAATAAGTTTCTCTATAGTCACTTAGTTTCATTAATATTTCTCCCTTAAGCTCTAGGGCCAGTACTTTTTGTTCCACTTCTTCTAGCGCCAGTACCCTTTGTTCCTCCACTTTTTCTTGTTGAACTTTTTACAATTCTTCCCTGATTATCCATAACACCGATGGTTGTGCCTTTGGTGATTTCAATCGCTTTTTGGACTGCTTTTGCGTTGGTTCCTGCAATATAAGCCTTGCCCTTGTGGCCTCTTAATTGTCGGGGTGCATCCTTTATGATGTCCGGGGTTTCAACCTCTATGGTTGCTCTTGAAGATTTAATATCTACCCCTTTGCCATTGTTGTAATCGGTGTTGTACTTTTTTGCGATTCGGTTTGATGTTGTTTTGTGTGATTTGCTTTCTGCCATTTCTAAGC
>SDBV01002210.1_pt1 | contig 29146 bp, 72 predicted proteins | sample 2277081 | NCBI WGS metagenome assembly SDBV01 (sample SAMN10402039, study PRJNA504765) | marine sediment metagenome | isolation source: marine sediment core GS10_PC15, 223 cmbsf | place: Arctic Ocean: Southern Knipovich Ridge | collected 2010
TTAAATATAAGTAAATAAAGAAGTAAATTACTATCTCGTCATTTGCGATGGGACATCAATTCAAGGTTGAGTTTCCTAAAATCCTGCAGGGTTAAAATTTTGGTTGATGCAAAAAGGTTAATTGAAGGGAATCTATCTGCAGATATTCAATTAAACCAATAATATGAAATATCGGTGAAAAGTAATGAGTGAAGAACAAATAATTTCTGAATTTAATGAAGCTAAATTTCAAATCTACCGACTACATAATTTATGGCTTAAAGCTGAGCAACAAAGATCTTCTGGAAAGTTAGTTGATTGTAGATGGACATTAGATTCCGTTGAAGTAGAACTACATACTGATATTAAGAGATTAGATAAAGAAAAAGAAGATAATAAGTATGGAGAAAAATTAGCTAAACTAGAAAAAGATATAGAAGAATCTAAAGAAAAGAAAGAAGTTGATAAATTTTATGTAGCTTTAAAGAAGAAAGAAATGTTATTAAGAGAAATACAAGATCATTCTGGTAAAGGTGGAAGATATAAGAACCTAGATGATGATTACCAAATTTAAAGATGACTACTTTTGAATTTAATAATAAAAGTTTCTATATAGATGGTAGATTATATAAGAAAATAGTTGAAGATATAGTTCCTGATTTAGCTCAAAAGGATAAGGATGCTGTTTTTGTTATTGATGGTAGAGAAAGATTAGGTAAAAGTGTTTGGGGAATGATATTTGGTTCTTGTGTAGCTTCTTTATTAAAGTCTCCTTTTGATTTAAGTAATATTTGTATGACCCCATTAGAGTTTAGGAATAAAATAGAGACAGCTAATAAGAATGAGGTTGTTATTTATGATGAAGCACATAGAGGTATGGGATCTTCAAGAGCTTTGAGTGAGATTAATAACATTTTAAAAGACTTAATGATGGAGATGGGTCAGAAGAACTTATTAGTCATAGTTATATTACCAACTTTTTTTTTATTAGAGAAGTATGTTGCTTTGTTTAGAGCTAGAGGTTTGTTTCATGTTTACGAAAGGAAGAAGAAGAGAGGTAATTGGGTTTATTTTAATGAACAAAGGAAACAACAACTCTATATGAAGGGTAAGAAGGAGTTTAATTATAATTGTATGAAGTATCCTAAGTTTAGAGGTAGGTGGTTAAACCAATATCCTATTAATGAAGAAGAATACAGAAAAAAGAAAGCCCAATCCTTTAAAGGAGAGAAAAGATTAACTAAGAATGAGAAATTTATGGAACAAAGAGATGGTTTGATTCATATTATTAATAACGAACTTGGTTATAAGGCATCTGAAATATCAAAAGCCCTAAAGAGGATAGGATTTAGTATGACTGAGCAGAATATTAGTAAGATTATAAGAGATTTTAAAGCTAAGAGTTGATATTTCATTTTTTTAATTAAAATTTTGTCCAAAACGGCATTATAGGGCTTGTATATCGGTAAAACAGGGTTATTCGTGAAAATGAAAGTTCTATTTATATAATATACTACTTACAGATTTTGATTAATTTAAAGATATTATAATGATAAAGGAGGGTTAATAGATTTTTTTAGAAGTATGGGTGGGCTATCCCCTGCAGTTGCCTGCACATCAAGGAGTAGGATAGCCCTATGTTTAAAAGAGGTTCTAACTTGGAGGTATAGAACTCTCCTTGACTATGATCTAATAATTAGATGTTTGTTATTGCTTCCACTTCTCCCCAATTAATTAATGTTAGGGTATCTGCATTTATATCTAATTCTTTTTTTTGTATTCTCTTTCCTATTTCTTCTGCACTTAATTTAGTTTCCAACTCAGTTGTATTACCAGATTTATAATGTATTCTTACTTTCATTCTTTCACCCCCTACCAATTTTTCTAACAGTTGTTTTTCTTCTTACAATTTTTTTAGGATATGCATCATCTAATAACTTCTTAATTAATTTATTAAAAATATCTGTAGTAGTTAAATAAACATATCTTCCCCTCTTTTCTCTTTTAATATAATCCATATTTATTAATTTATTTTGTTTTCTTTCAATATTTCTTCTACATAAATTTAACTTCTTACTTATCTCTCCAATATTTCTTTCTCCTTTACTACAATAATCTAATAATGAAATATCTGATTTTGAAAGAGAAGAAAGATTTACTAATGTTATTACAAGCCCTCTTATTAAATTACCTGTCATTTCTTTACCCCCTTCAATACTTCTGGAATATAATAATATCCTTGTTTATCTTTTTTGTAGAATTTCTTTTTTCTTGGAATAATTTTATTACTTATTAAATCCCAATTTATTTTTCCATTGGTTACTACAATAGTCATAGGATATTTAAAATGTCCACAACAACATCCAAGAGTTTTATATGTTTTAGTAGCTTGAATAAAATCTATTATATTATTCATACAAGGATCTATTCTTCTACTATCATTCTTTGGATTAAATTTACACATCTTTAACTCCCTCTGCTGTTTTCATTTCTCCAAAACGAGCATTAACTCCTATATTTAATTTGTTGAAATAATCTTCTCTTCTTAGAAACGGATGTTCCATACAAGTTAGTTTAATAATTTCATCTTGATTTAATCCTTCATTTCTTAATCGTGCGACATATTCTGTTAATGAACATTTTAATATTTCTTTCCAATCAAGTCTATTACCTTTATTTTCATCTATGGATTTTTGGACTAAGTTCCAATGTTTAGAAGTTTCGTTATAATCTCCTACATCTATATTAGGTTCTTTTATTTCTATTTTTTGTCTAGCTTTTAATTCCGTTCTTTTAGTTTCTATTTCCATCATCTTTGATGTCTTCTAAACTCCTTTGGAATCCAAAGCTTCTTTATTATTTCTTTATAGCTGCTTCCTAGTAATTGTTTTAACTTCCTTTCTTGTTCTACTTTTTTATTCTCTTTTATTATGTTCATCTTTATACTCCTCCTCTAAATATTTTCTTTCTTCTAAATTTAACTTAATCTTATTAACTTGTTTCCAATTATTTAATTCATCAAATTTCTTTCCTAAAAAAGTATCCTTTAAGTATTTTATCATCTTTGATAAACCTAATTTCTTTAGAGTTATTGAAGTCTTTGATATTAAAATCATTAATTTATGGTTTATTAAACTCTTTGAAGTTGGATTAATTACTTCATTTATTTCATGAGATATAAAATTTTCATCTACTTCTAAATATTCATATAATTCTTCCATAACTTCTTTAGGATTGTTTATAAAAGATTCATAGTTTATCATTGTTATATTCTTGAACATCTTAAATATTGGTGTTAAATGATAATCATATTTTCCAATATCAACAAAATCTGGAAATAGTTTTACAAAATCATTAAACTCTATATCTTTAGTGTAAAGAACTTTTCCTTCTTTACTTATTAGTTGCATATTATTTAACTTAATCATATTGTAATGACTTTCAAATCTATCTACTGGATTTCTCATAACTACAATTATTTTAATATTTGGAAATTCTTTATGTATTCTTTCCATAGCTTTTTTATCATAAGCATATTGAGTGCAGAACTCTCCAACTACTTTGTTAAAATCTACTCCATCTTCTTTTAATAATTTGTAATAGCCATCTATTCCAGATAATTCATACTTACCTAAATATTTATTTAACTTATCTAATGTAGAAAAGTAATCTGTATCTTTTAATGAGAACATAGATATTTCTGGATGGTTTGATAAATGTCTTGCTATTGAACTTGTAGCACATCTTGGAAATCCTATACCTATAAAATTAACATTCATTTTTCTTCCTCCTTTCAATATAATGTTTTGCATATTCAGGTAACACATTTCCACAATGAATACATTCAATCATCATAGAGTTCATTAGTTTCATTCCACTACATATACAAATTCTACCTTCAACTCCTTCTTCTTTAAATCTATTTAATTCTTCCCAAGTGTAAGTGGTCATACTATCAAATTTATCTTTCCATTCTTTTTGAACTCTATCTATTTCTGCTTTTTGTTCTTCTGTTAAATTGGGTAAATTATCTATATCTATGCTTTTTAATTTTTCATTAAAGTCTTTCATTTTTCTTATCTATAATACTCCTTATTCCCCTATTTGCTAAGAGCCATAACATTAGTAATACGAAAGCTCCTCCAAACTTCATTAATTCTTGACTTATCATTTTAATAGCTCCTCATATATTCCTTTTGCTACTATTCGTTTTCCAACATTATTTAAATGAAGGTTATCTTGGTATAATTTACTTTCTTCTAATTCTGTAAGTTCTGATAAAATAATAGGTTTTATTTTATATTTATCTACTATAGTATTTATATCTGCATTATTTTTATATCTTAAAATATATATTTTAATATTTTTATCTTTTATAATCTTAATTGCTTGTTTATTTGATATAGAATTAAAATCGTTTGGATTCATTAATAATATTATTATATCTGGTTTATAAATATCTATTGGAAAGATAGATATAAATTCTGAATATTCTTTTAAGTTATAATCCCTTATGCAAAAATTTACGACATTAAATTCTTTGTTTAGTTTTTCTAATTCATCTGGAATATTTGTGTGGTTTATGTTAAATTCCTTTGCACATATTGAATCTCCAAAGAATAGAATATTTAACGATTCTAAATTGGTTTCTTCATTTACTTTAATCCTTTTATCTTCCTGTCCAATCTTATTCAAATCAACACTATTACATCCACTAATAAAAACAATTACTATTAATCCTAGTATTAATTTATTATTCATTTTTTAATCTTTATTACCTTACATTTTATATTAAGGTTGTTCCTCCTTTGCGCGCACATTCTTTTTGGAATGTTTAACTAGGTTTTTTGTTTGTAACCAAGCCACTCTTAGATCATCAACTTGTTTTCTAGTAACTTCATCTAAATCATCAATATCTATTTTTTCTATCCATTCTTTCATAAATTTTCCTGCTTCTCCACAATTAACACAGAAACTAATATCCCCTTCTTTAAATTTAGTTTCTCCTTCAAGAGTTTCATATTTATCAAGTAAATAATTACAGTATGGACATATCATTGTTTCACCTCCTTATCTGATATTTTATTTAATCTCCATTTTAATCTACCTGCTAAACTATAAAACTCTTTTTTTGTTTCTATATCATATTCTCTAGCAACTTTCAATATATTCCATCCGTGATCCTCTCTATTATCGTGCGCCATATAATCTGTAAAATGGTGCATTACCCATTGTAGAATATTTAAATCATCCTTTGTTAATTGTATAGTATATTTTTTTTCTTTATTCATCTTGTTCTTCCTCCTTTAGCTCCTAAACAACTAGGACATATTCCATTTGTTGTTGAAAAGTAACTGTGTTTTTTACATATCATTATCATTCTTCCTTCAACTCCTTTTTAATTATCAATAAAACTCTTTCTTTTAATAAATTTAAAATATGGTCAATTTTCAAATTACTAGTTCTTGAATTTCTTTGGATTTCTCTAAATGCTTTCCTTATTTCTTTTATTAGATTTTCATATTGTTCGTTATTCATTTTCTATGTCTCCACATCCAAATTTTATGATCTATCCAAAATCTTAATAACCAAATCTTAGTCTTTATGTTCATTCTTCCTTTACCTCTCGTTTTGTATCCCACATAAGAACAAATACTAAAACAAATACTAAAAAAAGCACAAAAAACATTAATATATATAAAAAAAAAGCAGTTCCAAAGTGCATATCATTACCAAAAAAAGATAAACAATGAACACTAGTTTCATTCATTTGTGAACAAGGTATATGACTAGTCATTTAAAAATCTCCATTAGCACATTGTAAACAAGTTAGCCCTTGTTCTCTCCACATCTTAACTAATCTATCTCTATCATCTATTACAAAAGCTATATCTTCTTTATTATATTTATCCAACCATTTTTTCTTTAATTCGTAATCTGGAGTATAATCTCTTTCTTCTCTCATTATTAATTTATTGTAATTTATGTTGTGTTTTTTTAACCAAGCAATAGTTTCTTTTTTAATTAATTTACTTCTTCCAGAAAATATATGTATCCCATAATTTCCATATAATAATTGAACTAATTTAATTATCTCATTAATTGGTTTATCATCAACACAAGCTTTATGGAAAGAATCAAAGTCCTTCTTTTTATTTTCTCTTTCAACAAAATGTCTTCTATGTTTTATATCTGCTAAAGTTCCGTCTATATCTACTATTATTGTTTTAGTCATTCTTCCTCAATCACCTCTACCGATATTATCATATTATTATTTGCTCTCTCTATTCTTACCTTTTTATGTTTTCTTAGAAAATCTAATATCTTACTTTGTTCATACCATTTTATTTCCATCTTCTAAAAACGCCCGTTATTAACTTCCCTTCTCTCAAAGGTAAATTATAGGTTTTTTAAGACCCCCCCTTCTTTTTCTTGGTATTTTGTCCTTTCCACGCTTACCAACTCCTGTAGCTCTCTTTAATCCTTCTTTAGTTCTTTCTGAGATAATATTCCTTTCAAACTCAGCAAAAGCTCCCATAATTTGTAATTGGAGTTTTCCTGCTGCTGAGGAAGTATCTATATTTTGAGTTGTAGCTATAAAGTGGATTCCTTTATCTTGAAACTCTTGGAACATAGATAATAGATGTTGTAAGCTTCTTCCCATCCTATCTAGCTTTGTAACCATTATAGCATCAAACTTAAATCTCCTCATATCTTCTAGTAGTTGATTAAAAGCAGGTCTTTGGTCTTTTGCTCCTGAGATTACATCTTCATAGATTTTGTATATTGTGTGGTTCATTCTTTTACAATATTCTTCTAATTGGATCTTCTGATTATCTAAGTTCTGATCCTCAGTTGATACCCTACAATATATTGCTACTTTCATTTTTATTAATTTTTAAGGATGGATAGTAGAATTAAAACCATGGGGGAATTAATGAAACTATCCATCTTTCTTAATTGTTTTTATTCTAAACTCCTATACACATTATCTTCATCAAAATATGCTGCTTCAGTAGTTTCTTTTCTTGCTAGATTATTCTGTCTTAGAATTTCTGCGTGTTCATTTACAACATCTTTTAATTCATCTACTTTTGCTGAAAGTTCCTCAAAATAGGAAAACTTTTCTTTAGTTCCTTTTTCAAATTCTACTTTTTCATCTGCTTTCATTTTCTTAACCTCCTTATATTTTCCATACATACCACCTAAATATTTGATTATCTTTTCTAATTATCATATATCCTCTTTTTTTCTCTCTATGTCTTTGTCTAGCATAACAAGTTCCTAAACAATATACCATTCTTTAATTTCTCTCATTTTACCATACTCCAATTAATATTCTTTACTGCTTCTAAAGTATTATTATCCATACTAAAATGAATGTTGTAAGTATTAGTTGCTAAGAAAGCTAAAGTTAAAGAAATTATAGCTATACCAACAATTATGGTAACACAGATTAATTTAGTTTTTTCATTCATCTTCTTTCCCTTCCTTGTTTAAATAATAATATAATTCTCTTTTATGATCTATAACAACCCATTTCCAATCTAAAATATTTCTCCTTTTTAAATCTCTAATAGCAACTGATAATTGAGAATAACTATGTTTTGTTATACTTGTAAAATCCATAGTGGAATAAGATAATGTTGGGTTATCATTTAGTATCTTCAATATTTCCTCTTTTATTCTACTTCCCGTTGTCTTTCCTTCTTTGTTTAATAGTGTTATTTTAATCGGCATTTTCTTAATCCTCCAATTTCTTTAACTCTCTTTTTCTCTTAAACCAAACATCTAATAACTCTTTGATCTTAGGTTTTACCCTATTAGAATAGATCCCTGTTGTATCTTTTTTCTTTCCTTTGATCCTTTCTTCTAAAGCTTTAAGTTCTGCTTCTGTGAATATTTTAGATTTCATTCTTTCTCAATCTCCTCTTCTAATCTACATCTTCTACATATAGCTTCATAAACCCCTTTAAGCGATATTTTTCTTGCTTTAAGCCAACTAAACTTTTCATTACATATACAACAATAGATAAATTCTTTCTTGTTACTATTTCCAATTATAGTTCTATTTAGAGGTTTTAACATTTTTAGTTTCCTTCTGAAATTCTTTAAGAAATCCCAAGATAGGATGTTTTATTTTCCCACCACGAGATCTAAAGATATTCTGTTTTAAATCATCTAATAACTTATTTTCATAATCAGATAATCCTTTTTTGTAGTCTTCTTTAAACTCTTCAGGTATCAAATCTTTAGTTATTCTTTTCTTTTGAATCATAACCTTATAAGTTAAATAACAAGTAATGTTAGTAAAATCTGAACCCATTGGTGCTCTATTTGAAGCTGTTATCAAATAAGCTAAACATTCACAATCACTAACACTATTTTTGTAATCTTGTTTTCCTTTACCTAAAAGTTCAACCATACCATTAATTAATCTTTCTCCTTGAATTTCTTTATAAATCCAATCTGGTAAAGTTTTAGCCCAACCTGTATCAGCTACTATAATTGGGTTTGGTTTTTCTATTTCCATTTTTACTCCTTATTATATATTTTTTCAGGAATCTCAATTAGATTTAGTTCCTTAAATGTTTCTCTACCTAATTTAAACTCTTCTTCTTGTTCTTTTGAAAATCCTTTTTGTCTATACTCTTCTTTTAAATATTCTTCAGAAGTAAGTGGTTTAAAATTACTATCTCTTCTTAGAAAACAATATCCTTTAATCTTATTATCTCTATCAACTTCTATGTAAAAATATCCATCATTATTATCTAATTCACTTATTGCATCCTTAAATTTTCTTTGTTTCCTACCTTCTGCTAGAATCTTATTATCATTATAGTCTTCATCACCAAAATATCTACGAACACTATTCATATCATTTGGTTTTCCATAGAAACTTCCTTTTAGATATTCTTCAAATGCTCTATGTCCTTCTTTATTATATTCTATAAAATTTCTAACAGCAGTTCCTATTCTTCTTATTGCATAATCTCCCCATAACCATTGGCTATGATATACTTTTATGCTTCCTTCTTTATTTTCTATCATTTGAAATCTTTGACCCATTTTGTTTATCTCCTAAGTCTTATTGACTTACATATATGTAAGTAAGCTTATATATAAAGGTTTCGGTTTTCTTACAATAGTGTAAGTTAGCCATTTCTCAAAAGACTTAATCCTCCGTTAAACATTTTATTTAATTCTACTTTATCGTATGTTGATACCCTTTGTTGAAACATTTTACTTTTTCCCCTGTTCTTTATATAAGACCTCATTTTTCTAAAATCTTCTGTTACTAACATTCTATTTTATTTTCCTAACAACATTGTCCATCTTAATTGTAAATGTTTTTTCACAAGTCATACATTTTTTACTTCTTCCAGAGAATAATCTATCCTTTGGTAAATAAACTTGATGTTCTCCACAATGTTTGCAATAAACTAAATATATTATTTTTTCATAAGATAACATTCTATTTTCTAATCTCCAATCCATTATATTCACAATCATAAACTTCGTAATAATTTCCTAAGATTAGTCCTTGAGCTTCAGATTTCTTTATATCAAATATTAATCCATTCTCAAATAATAATGTAGTTCTACTTATTGAACCTTGTGAGAATAATCCTGTATCTGAATCTGTAATTCCATTAACTGATTTTAATTTATATTTTCCTTCTAAAACACATTCTTCTGTTATAATATTATAACTTTCTATAGTAAGTGCTATTATCATTGATAAAGCTCCAATAATAAAAATTCCTGCAATTATCTTATCAAATATTCCCATTATCTTATCGTTATAATCCTCTTATCTAATTCTATTAACTCCCTATCTTGAAGTTCTTCTAATATACATCTTGTTTTCTTTTTATTTATTCTATACTTCCTAGCTAATAAGTTATTTATTAAATTTAAACTTATTCTATCATTTGTTGAGTTTTCTTTTAGTATATTTGTTATATCTTGGTAAAAGTCATATTTCATCCTTTAACCTCTTTTAATTCCATCTTCATATAGAGAAATATAATTATTGTTACAACCATTACATTACTTACTGCATATAAAGGAGTTATATATGGAGTAGTTGATGCTTTAGCTATTTGTGGGATTAATTGAACAGTAGTTATAGTCATCCAAAACAAGAAGAAAGGAAATGCTAACCTTAACAAAAACTTATCCCAATCCATCTTCCCCTCCAACTTACCCCAATCCATCTTCCCCTCCATTGAAATTACCTATTGGAATAATAGGAAAAGAAGTATCTACTAAATCAGATTCCCTTACACATCTCTCACAAGGATCTTCTAAGATTTCAAAACAAGTTGCTGTATCGTTTTTGTAAGACCAAGAGATAAATAGTAGTAAACTAATAATCCACATAAGAACGAATAAATTAGTCCAACTTCCACCTATAAATAAGTTCTTTAGGTTTATCTTACCTTCTTCATCTTTTATTGGATGTATGATTCTATATTTACCTTTTTTAGTTTTTTCTAAGTATTCCCCTTCTTTTAGTTTCCATTTCTTATCTGGTTCTATTTCTCTCATTTTTTCTTCTCCCTTAATATCATTTCTTTAAAAGTTGGGGTTCGTGGTAATAATTCCATAAAATACAAAAATAATATTATTATCATAATGATTCCAAAAAATTCATTATCAATTAATATAGCCATTAATGTAGATAAAATCATAAATAGAATAAATGTTATTCCAAAAAGCAAAATATTAGTAACTGTATTTAGATCTACCATTTCCTTTTCAAATTTATTCATCTTATACCTTTAACTCCTTTATTTTATTATCAATAAATTCTTTCTGGTAATCACCGATATATTCCTTACTATCATAAAAAAATAAGATAAACTTTGAAGTCTTTTTTGTTTCTTCTTTATATTTTTCTTTTGCATATTCAAGAGATTCATCCCAATATTTCTCTCTTAGATAATTTCTTATAATCTCATCTTTTTCTGTTTCTTTTATTTCTTTTAAGATTTCTTTCCTACTCATCTTATCCCTCATTTACTTTATTTACTATTACATAAGAAATAGGCAATAATAAAACTGGAATTAATATCTTCAAAAATAGAGAATATTCTTGAGACCCTATTGCCTTTGGAACAAACCACATAATTGACGACATTATTAACCACAATACTGCTGCAACTATTGCTACATTCATATCAAATTCAAAATCAAACATTATTACCACCTAATCTATTATCTCTTGCTTCTAGTATTGGTAAGTTTGCTTCTGTTGGAACATAGATTATTTCAGAACTTCCATCGTGTAATCCATTAATCCACAAGTATCTTAAATATGCTTCATTATTTTTTAAACTCTCTCCAATTATTTCATTAGCTTCTGCAACTCCCTTAGCTCTAATTGCTTCTGCATCTGCTAATAATTGAGCACTTTCTTTTGTTGCTTGAGCTTCTTGGACAGTTATTTGTCTATTCCATTCTGCTTCTTTTAATTGTGCTTTTCCACTTAGCTCTTTACTCCATACATTATATATAGGAACAATAGCCATTCCAACACCAACAAAAATAATAAGAATTAAAAATATAATTCCCATTCCTCCCAAATCATTCATTCCTTTTTTATTCATTTTCCAATTTCTCCTGCTTCAAGCTTATCAATAATATCTTTAAACCAAGCTATTGCACATTTCTTACAACAGAAATCAGGATCTTTATCTTCAGTTATTTTTATCTGATTTTTGAAAGGAACTGTCCTATCAAAATGATCCTTAGGTCTATATGTCATATTTATAGAAAGTATTCTAAACCATTCTGGTTGTGTCCATTCATCATTTCTACTTGATGAAATCTCTTTTGGTTTCTCAACTTGTTTTCCACAAATATCACATTCTTTTATTAATTTATTACTCATTTTTGTTCCTCCATTAAAACATCATCTAGTTTTTCCCAATCTTTAAACTTCTTCATTACTCCTAGCTTTTGGTATTCTTCTATGTAACCTGCACCTTGAACAACTATGTTAAAGACTAAGAATAATAGAATAGGATACCAACCCATAATAACAAAGACAATACAAGCTCCTATAGTTCCTATTACTGATCCAAACATTCCTTGAACTTTTATCTTTTGAATATTAATAGGTGGGATTCTTTGTATTCCTTCTCTCCACTTTCTCATAAACTCTTTATGTCCTAGTTCTCTATATTTAGTTATTATGTTTGGTTTCATTTTAAACTCATCCCAACCCACATCAACCAAATACCTGCTACTAAATGTATCCAATTACTACTAAAAAGAGAAAAGATTATTATTATGAATCCTGTTAGATTAAAAAAAACTCTTTTTCCACTACTTTCTTTATCTGCTTTAGAATAACCTTTCACCTTCTTCTCCCCTTTGCTATTATTTTAGAAGTGTGTATAATTAATAGTATCATAGTAATAAACCATAAGAAAAATAACAATCCATCTAATAATATTCCAATAAAAGTTAATAGAAATAATAAGAAAATATATACTCCTTTCCAAAAAGTCTTATCACTCATCTTTAACCCTCTTAGTCATTACATCAACCATACTAATAATTAAATTCTTTAGATTTGTTCCTTTTGTAGTTAGATAAATATATCTTGTTCTTCCTTCTTTTTCTGTGTTTAATAATCTCTTTTTTTCCATTTGAGATACTACCTTATAGACATGGGAGTTTGTTATTTTTGTTCTATATGCTAAATTACTTATGAAATCTCTATCTTTAATATGTATCAATATATGAAATGAATCTGTTAATAACCACTTAAATTGTCTTCTTTTTAGTATTTTTAATCACCCCTATACTTACATTTATTATTATGTCTTTGAATATATACTTTAATGGATCTTGATTTAGTTCCGTGTGGATAGTTTCTTCTCCATTTACCATTACATTGAGCTCCTGTTGTTTTATCAATAATATTGTTACATTTCATTTTTATCTTTTAATACATAATTCTTTACATAATAATTACTTACTTTTTTTAGATAAGCTTCTCCTATATCTGAAGTTCTAGCCATATTTGATAATGATACTAAATACTCTTGGATTCTTCTTTCTCTAATTGGTTCTTCCTCTTCCAATATGTTATACCATACAAAATTTAAACTATCTTCTAAATCAGGCATTAATCTTCCCCATCACCTTCTTTTAATTTCTTCTCTTTTTCATTAACTCTATCTTTAAGTTGTTGTTTTCTTTTTACTTTGAATGGACTTGTTTTTGAATTTATTTTTTTATTTTCACATTGACAAGGTTCTCTGAAACAAGCACAACATTTTTTCATATCTATCCTTGTATCTACTCCACCCATTATTCCTGTATCAAATAGTAACTGAATATCTTTAAATCCCCTATAAATACCACAACCCCATAAATCAAATGCTTCAGTAAACCCACAAACTTGAATAGCATTTAATACATATCTTCCAGATCCTGATGGTGTGAAAATATGTCCTACATTTTTATCCATACCTTTTCTAATAATCACTTTAGTTGCTATTTGTTTCTTCATTCTCTTACTAGTTTTCTTATCTTCTTCTGTTTGTTCTAATTCAAAATAGATACTATTTTCTATTTCATCAAATATTTTTTCCATTTTAATCCTCCTTAATCTCCAATTCTTCTCCCCCATCTTTGATTTTGGCTATTGCTTTTTCTATATAACTAAATTCAATACATCTATTATCTTCTCTTGTGCAATTTGGACAAGTAGAACCTTCTCTAAGTAATCTCTCTAAAATTTTAATATCTTTCTCTTTGGCTTGTTTGTAAACCTCATTATGTTTATATCTTTGTTCTTCACAATACCTACAATTACAAACTTCTTTTTCTTCACTCATTTTCGTATCTCCCAAGATCATAGTCTCCCAAATCTTCTATATCTTCAGGGGTCATTCTCTCTCCTTTCTAATTCTTCATCTAAGAACTCTAATAAATAAAGCCTATAAACAAAACTATTAATTAAGTAAGGTGTTGTTTTATTATTAAAATGGTTTTTAAAATTGTATTTAGCTTTATATTTTATCTCATTTAAACTATATTTATTGGTTGGTTTGAAATTATCTTTGTCTTCTTGTCTAACTTTTATAATATCCTCATATCTCTTCTTTTTCCTAATCATATTATCATAAACTTCATTTAAAGGTTTTCCTAAATTGTATTTAGTCTCACTCATATATTTTAGATTTTGAAGAAATAACTATTTAAAGACTATTGAGTTTCAATTATTAATATTCTAGTATATACTTTCGTAACTATTATATAGTAGTTATTACCAAGAAATAGTAACTTAAATGTAAATTGAGGGTTAATAAGTAGCCCCCATCTTTTACATTACTCTTTATCTTCTGTGTCTTCACTATCTTCTTTTTTATCTTCTTTACTTTCTTCTTCAGTTTGGCTCATTAATACCATTTTTTCACCTCCGATTGAGTTTTGTAAGTAAGATTATCTCTTCTTGCATATTCTTTAACATTCTAGTATTTAATAAAATATTTTCAGATAAATCTTCTAGGATCTTGGGATTGTCTCTTAATAGATTGAAAAAAGGTTGAGTTACTATATCTGTATCTGTTTCTGATGTTTTAGAGCTTACTAGCTCAAATTCTTTTAGATTTAGGGAATTATCTATTAAAGCCCATAGATCTCCTTTATGATCTCTTATTTCTAGCTTTTTGTTATGCTTAAGATAATCTCCTGCTAATTCGTTATTTATTAAGCTATAATGACGCTTTGGTATAGTGAATAGGTATTTACCCCTTATCTTGAAGTTAGCTCCCAGAATTGATTCTATTAACCTTAAAATGTTGTGTAAATTGTATATTGCATCTATTCTTGATTCTTTAGCTGAAGATGAGAAGAAAGACATATCAGTTGGATAATAGATTATTAGGTGTTTAGCACATAACCAAACTTTATATCCTTTAACTATTATTCTTATTATACTTGCTTTATTTCCTACTAAGGAGTATGGAATATTCTTTTTTGTTAAGTATTCTATTCTTCTATTCCAGTTTCTTAGATTAGGATTTACTACTACTTTGAATTGGAATCCGTGACCCCTTACTTTTCTTAAGAAGTTCAAATTATTGCTAGTATCCTTATGGTAGTTTTGAACTTGTTTTTTTGTGGTTTTCCAAGTTCCATATCCTATTTTTTGAATGTAGCCATTTGCCTTTAATTCCTTAATATAATAGGATACCTTCGTTTTTGACCATTTGTATTTCTTAGCTATTTGGGTAGGATTTAAGCCTTGAGAAATATGGTAGAATATAGTGAAGTTCAAATCCACCATACCTCTTTTTTTGGACACCCCTTTTACCATAGTTTTGTAATTTTGAAAATTAATCTTTATAAATAAATCTTAGTTTTGAAATGTGTTTTAGAAACCTGTTATCATTTTAGAGTAAAAAAAAGAGGGTGGGGAAGAATAAACACTCTTCCCCTGAGCCATAATATCTAAGGTATAATAACTATTTTCTTCTTCTTACTGCTCTCTTTACTGCTCTCTTTACTTTTCTTCTAACAGTTCTTCTAACAGCTCTTTTCACTTTCCTTTTAACCATTTGTAATCACCACCTACTTCTTTCCCATATTCATAATCTCAAATTCTTTAGTTTTTCCTAATATCATTAATATTAAACCTAAAACAAAGAATAATACTATTAAGTTTATGAAAGTTCTTGAAATAGAATCGTTGATGAAATTAGCACTAAAGAAACTATAGTTTGCATTTACATTGTTAAATAACTCTGCATTTCCATATACTGATGATGTATTTGAAAAGTTTATTGCTGCTAATGTAAAGTCCACACTATAATCAGTTCCTAATACTAATGTTGATCCAGTTCCATTGGTCACTATGAATGAGCCAACTTCCCAAGGGGCATTAGTTAAGTTAAATATCATTGAAGTATTAATATCTGTAGCGTTTTGGAATCCAGTTACATTATTAGTTAATGTTTCATTATTTATTGCTATTGAACTAGTTTGAACAGAAATAATATCTGCTATACTTACTGTTAGAACAACACCAAAAATAGCTAGAACAAATATACCAATAATTAAACCCATATTTCCTAATCCTTGTCCTTTCTTATTCATATTTTTTCACCACCTAATAAATTATCTTATCTAAACATAATACCGTGTTTTGCTTTTGGAAATCTATCGTTTCTAGCAAACACATTTTCTGCGTCTAATATACTTTTTTCTTCATCTAACATATTTCTACCCATAATCATTTCTTGGGCATTTTGTTTTCTAAATTGATCTAATTCTTGTTTAATCTGATCTTGTCTTAGTCTTTCTCTAAAGGACATTAATTCTACTTCATTAGGAGTTAATTTTCTATTTGGTTCTCCTTCTTCCATAGCAGCTCTTCTTACTGTTATTTTATTTAATATATCCCTTATAGCCATTTTCTTGTTCTATTCTATTTTGAATCTTCTTTAGGTGTATTCTATCTGCACTATACTTTCTATCTTCTATATAGTATTCTATACCTAATAAATCTATAAATGCAACTCTTGAAGTATCATAATCAATTATATAAAATCTTTTTATTAATAATAATTCTTTGTCTTTATCGTAGATTTCTATTATATCTTGATTATATATTTTCTTTAAATAATATGTTTCTCCATCCATATAGAAAGGTCTATATAAATTTACTAAAGTTACTCTACAAGTTCTTATAGATATATCACATTTAGTCTTGCTACCTTGACTTAAAGATATTTCTCTTGGGAGATTATATGGTTCTATTAAGGGTTCAGGTGCTTCTTCTACGAATCCACCACTACCACTACCTGCACCACCACCATCTTTCTCGTATCTTGCATAAGAGAAAGGCATTAAGGTAATTATTAGTAAAATTCCTAGTAGAACTCCTAGTTTTATTTTAGTTTCCATTTTTTTACTCCTTATTTGTTTTTATTATAATATTTAAATGGTATTGGTTTTGGAATTATCCTCTACTTACTTGTCTTGCGAACTGAACACCTACAAAGCTCATTATAATAAATATTGCGAAAGGTAATAAAGGTTTTATTTCTATAGATACTACTAACATAAATAAAGTTATTATCATAAAATAAACTATGTTTGCGAATCTATTTTTAGCTGCTACTATTGAAATTATGATTACTGCTATTATAACAAATAAGATAGGACTACCTACGACTTCATTTACAAATATATCCCACCAATCTAAATAATTTACTACCATCTTATAACCTCATCATTTTTCTTTTCTTTCTTTTCATTCCTTCATTTATCCTAGCAAACACTTCTTTTCTTTTAGCCATTTTACGAATTTGATATACCTCTCCACCACTCCATAGTGGTTAATACATATATGAATATTAAGGGGGATAATAATAGGGTTGCTAACATTCTATTCTCATTTGCTAATATGTTGTATATTGCTATGAAATCCCATCCTATTGTAATTGTAACTAAAACGAAAGAAGTTACTATTATCCATTGAATTTTTTGAGATGCTAATGAACTTATGACTATTCCTGCGAGACCTACTCCTGTTAATGCTATTATTGTTTGTTGTGATAAAGCAAAGTCTTGGAATTGTGCAGGATCTAATAATGAGCTAATTAAAAAACTTAATGGGGTATTTTGGATTAGTCCTGCAAAGTGAAACCCTAATATTATCATACTCAATAATCCTAAATATGTTGCTAATTTTCCCATTTTATCTTGTTGTTTCGTAGATCCAAAATGCTATAAATAACATAAACATAACACTTGTTAAAAACCATTCCCTCCCTATAATTGCATACATTCCTACATATTCAAATAACCAAGTTAAAGCTGTTATTATTCCTGTAATTGCTGTAGGAGTTACTATTCCAGTAACTAAACTTACACTTGCTACTATTACTATTGTAAGTATGAAAGCTATCATTGACCTTGTGAAATCTGAAAATCCTGAATGGTTGAATACTCTTAGATCATCAAAGAAAGTTTTTAATGAGAAATCTCCTTGTTGTGTAAATACTACTGTCCAAAACTTAGTAGCATTTTGAGAGCTACCTTGTGCTGTCCAAAAATATTCCATTCTTAATTGTGTATTATTTGTAGTATTTAATTCTTGGAATACAAATCCTCCTGAAGATGAAGTAGAATTAGTTAAAGATATTAGTATATCATCTGTAGAATTTATTAAATTAAATCCAAAGTTTTCTAATGATAGGTTTTGAGATGTTATATTAAATCCAAAAGTATAATTAGTGAAATTACTTAGAGTTACATTTATTGGGAGTATATTAAAGGTAATTCCTTGATTGAAATTAGTTGCATTAAAGGTAGTTGTTGAAGTCATAGTTATTGTAAATGTGGAACTTGTAGGTGTTATTTCTGTTGTAAAGGTTTCAAATCCTGATTTACTTGCAGTTATTCTATGTAAGGTATTTGGATTTAAGAATAAAGTTATAGCTCCTGCATCATCAGTTAAACCACTAGCTACCTCTTGGAATACACTATCTATTCTTGCTTCTGCTAAAATATTTACTCCACTTATAGCTTGATCTGAAGTTGATATAGTTTGGAAAGTTACAAAGATTCCATCTGAAGTTGGTAATAAGAATAATGATACATTAGTTATTCCTGTTCCATTTAGAGTTTTTTCTATACCTACACTCCTTTGTTGGAAAGTTGAACCAGTATAAGATACAGTTCCGTTAGTTCCTATGCTTATTTCTTGAGGGTTTAATTGGAATGTCCAGTTTTCTTTACTTGTTGAATTTGTGAATAAGAAACTAGCTTGTTCAGTATCATTAGTAGCTAAATCTAAATCAAAGGTATTTATACTTCCATTAATATTTTCACCATTAGATTCATTAAAGAATATTAATCTTAAACCTAAATTACCTGCATCATTTTCAGTTATATTAAATGTTGTGAATGTTCTATTAGCAGCAAAAGGAGAAGTTTCTATTGAAGTTATATTTATTAAACTAGTTATAAAAAAGATTCCGTGTGTATTGTTATATAATTCAGTAATATCATTAGCATCTAAAGTTGTATTCCATATTGCAAATTCATCAATTACATCTCCGAAAGGTCTATCTCTACCATCATATCTATTTCCTATTCCTAAACCAAATGCACTAGAATCTGGAATACTAACTGCCGTTCCTGATGATGTTACATTAGTTGCATTTATAAAAATAGAACTTATTGCAGGACTATCTTGTATTAATACAGTTATCATATGAAATCCTGTTCCATTAATATCATTCGTTGTTCTTGCTGCTTCTGACCCATCTATAAAGAGAGCTAAGAAATTTCCTGATACATCAAACATTAGTTCATAACCTCCATCTCCTTGTGCAGCATTAGAAGCTTTTGAAAATACTCTTGCTCCATTTGGGATACTTTTCATTTCTACCCATAGATTTATAGTTCCCCCATTTTCTAATCTTAATTGAGAATCATCTGATATATTTACAATATCAGTAGCAGTAAAGTTAAATGCTTCAAGATGTATTCCTGTAAATCCTGTTGCAGCTAATCCAAAATTTGTTCCATTTCTACCTTGTAAAGTTAAATCTCTTATTACTGGTGCTGTATAATTAGCGTTATCAAAACTTAAATATGCTAATAAAGAAGTTCTTTGTGTAAAATTCTTTAACGAAGTGGTCACTTCAAGAGAATTGCAAGTCCAATTATGTCTAGTGAAACCTAAATTTACCCAATTAAATGTAGTTAAATTTGAAGATTGTAATACTGCATTATCTCCTGTGAATGTGTAATTTATATCTCCTGAACCTGAACAAGTTAAATTAACATTATTTATATTAAATATAGATTCATTAGCAGGTAATAGAAATGTTGGGGTAGATGGAGGCACAGCTAATACTATACTTATCATTAATAAAATCCCTAGTCCTAGTAATAGATTTCTTTTTTTCATTATCACCTTTTAATTTTCATTGCTACTGCTCCACCAAATCCTAACACAATCGCCATAGCTATAAAATATGGTAATGTTAAATCTACTACTAGGCAAGTTGCTGCCGTTCCAGTTGAAATACTTGTATTACCACAATCTAATTGTGTAGGGGTTCTAGCATCTTGTATTATATCTTTCATAGGGTCTATTAAAATAATAGAAGCTATTAATAGGAAAATCCCTATTAGAAATGTTACTACTGCAGTTTGCCCTTTTTTATTCATTTAAACATTTTACCTCCCTTTGATTGTTTCTTGGATAATCCCATTAGATTTTCTGTTTCTTTCTTTGCTCTTTGTATTGCTTTTCTTTCTGATTTAGTTCCTAATCTGAATTGTCTTTTTTGAATAAATATATTATCTAAAGGAATTTGCTTTCCTTTTACTACTTTGAAAGTTCTAAATTCTTGTCCTAATGTAAATTGTTGTTTACTTGGCTTTACTCTTTTCTGTGATGGTTCTAATTTGAATGTAGCTGCTAGAGTTTGTTTAGTTTCTGTAGCTCCTAATTTTAAAGCTAAAGCTTTTGGTAATGCTTTAGTAGATACTTTTACAAACTTACCTTTTCTCTTTACAAATACATCAAAACCTTTGACTAAAACACTTGGTTCTACTTCTATCCCCATTCCAAATAGTTCTTCTTCTGGGATTGTTATTGGTGGGATTGGTGGTATTAGAACTGTAGGTGGTCTTGGAGTTGTTGTTATTGGAGGTTGTTGTTGTATTTGCCTTTGTATTTGTCTTTGTCTTTGTCTTGTTATACTTGCTACCCCTGTTAATTGTAATAATCTTGATTGTTCTTGTGGAATTATTAATTCTCCTGTTCTTAGTAAGGTTTCTTCTTGTTGAATTTGTTGTTGTAATTGTAGTGAAGCTTGTCTTACTTTTTGTTTTGAAGCTTGTTTAACTTCTTCTTTTGTTATTGGGATTACCCCACTTTGTTGTATTTCTGCTTCTACTATTTTAACTTGTTGAACTCCTTGTGGAGTTTGAATTAAACCTAGTTGAGATTCTTCCACTACTTCTTGTGGTTGTATGAATTGAACTAATGCTCCTAATCCTGTAACTGATTGTGCAGGAATTGTTACTTTAGGTAATTGTTGAATTGCTTGTTGAGCTATTTGTGCTACTCTTTGAGTTGATATAACTTCTCCTGTTAATCCTGTTTTACTTGGAATCCTTGTTATTATTCCTGTTATTTGTGCTGCTGCCCCCTCTCTTGTAAATACAGTTCCTGTTACTGCAGTAATATCTCCTTGAGAAGCTGATATTATTCTTGAAGCTAATAAATCTGCTTCTACTTTTGTTAATCCTTGTCCTACTCTAAAATCTACATTTCCTTTACTTAATTTAGTTAATTCTTGACTTAAAGAACTTGTAGTAACAACTCTTCCTTCTTCTGTAATTATTCCCCCTTTTGATATTTGTAAGTTACCAACCTTTCCTAGATTTTGTTCTGCTAAAACAAATCTCTTATCAAAATTCTTAGCTAGTTTAGGTAATTTTAATTTTCTTAATATCTCTCCTAGTCTTGTTTCTGCTACTCCTACTCCTATTAATTTTTGGTCTTTAGCTACTCCTCTAATTCCAACTTGTGTAACTCTTTGTAATTGTAATCCTTTGGGTAATACACTAGGAACTAAAGAAAATCCTGCTGCTCCACCTAAAGCAAATTGCCCCATTAACCCTGCTTCAACAACTTGTGGTATTGGTTGAGTTTTTGTTAAGAATAATGGTTCTCCTATACTACTAATTCCTGCAGGTTGAACCACACCTGTTGTTGCTAAAAATCTTGCAAAAGGATCTGTGATTTCACTAGCAGGTCTTAATCTTGCAAATTCTTGTAATCCTTGTAATCTTTCTGGTAATGTTGGTTGGACTACTCCTTCTTCTATTAAAGTTGATCTTGTAGGAGTAAATCCTCCTCTTTCAGAAAATTGTTGTATAGCTATAGTTTGTGCTTGTTCTCTGGAAAAACCTTGTTGTTGTAATTCTATTTGTCTTTGAGCTCTTTGTTGTAATTCTGGAATGTCTTGAGCTACCCTAGATATTCTTCCTTCTACTGCTTCTCTAGCTCTTTCTACAGAAAATGTTTGACCTACTGAAAATTCCTCTTGAGCTATAGTTTGTGCTTCTGCTCTTGAAAAACCTTGTTGTTGTCTTGCTCTAACGGCTTGTTGAAATGCAGGATCTTGAAATCTTGTTTCTCTTTGTCTTTCTCTCTTTGCTCTTTGGTCAGCTGCTCTTGCAGAACTCTCAAAAGTAAATCCTTGTTCAACATCAGCCCTTATTTGTCTTGCTACATCTAATTTATCTTGTGTTTGGGTTAATAATCTGCTATTTCCACTTGCCCCTGCTTGTCTAGCTCTTTCTAGTAATAATTCTATTCTTGCATCTGCTCTTGCTAAATCTCTACTTTGTAAAGCTTGTAATTCTACTCTAGCTGCTTGTTCAGCTTGTTCTATTCTTTCTCGTTGTCTTTGTCTTTGAGCTTCAGGAGTTGCGAATCTCTGTCTAGCTTGTTCTCTAGCTCTTTGTTGGAGTTGTTGTATTCCTCCACCTGCTCTTAATTCCTCTTGAGTTACCATTTTTAATTAACATAAAATTTAGTTAAATCTACTCTTTTCTTTTTTCTTTTAGCCATTTTAACTGAAGAAGTTTATTTCGTTCTTCTTTTGTTGTATTGCACCCAAAACTAATGTAAATGCTCCTATAGTAAATCCTAGCACTGCAATATCAGTTAAAGCTCCTATTGTTCCGTTAGTCATATTTTTTCACCACCTTATCCAAATAATCCTATTTTCTTATTTCCTCTTTTTACTTCTTCAAAGTGTTTCTTTTCTGCTTCTTTCCTTTTCTTAAAGTCTTTTTCTGCTTGTTCTTTACTTATCATCTTGTTTCACCACCCTATATATGTTGGAATATTATTTCAAGAAGTTATCTATCTTTTCCTTCTTGGGTTGCTTTTTTCTCTTTCCGTGAGTTCCACTATTAAATCCAGTCATTTTATTTCACCTCATAAATCTAATTTTTTTGATCTTGATTTCTATTTCTTTTATCTTTTTAGGAAGTTGCTTTTTAGGTAATACTACCGACATCTGTCCAGTTTTCTTATTAGTGAATACTTTTAGTTTCATAGTCCTAACCTTGAAAAAAATATCTTTCTTATCCTAGCATCTTCAGGCATAGTTATTTCTGTATTAAATCCTTCATCCCTTAATTTGTTTCTTATTCTAGCTGCATTTTCTCTTTTTACAGTTATTACTCTCTCATCAGGGGCACAAGCTGCACTAGAAGATAATTGTAATATTCTTCTCATATCTAATTGGTCTTGCCTATTTGAAAGATTATTTCTTCTTGCTATTCCTAATAGTTGTTTATTATTTACCATTTTTTCTTTTTTTTAAAGAAGCTCTACATACTGCAAAAGGATTTACATTTGGAGAACTCTTTTTAACTTTAAGTATGCACCTTTCTAGTTTCTTAGATTTGCTTACCATTTTACTAGTAAAATTAGAATTAGATAATATTTAAATGGTATTGGTTAGAGTTTTTTATCTCCTAAAGGATACCCAAACCAATCTTCTTGTTTAGTTTCATCCCTATATTGTTTTCTTTGTTCTATTATATCTGCTAAGTCTCTTATTGATATTCCGTATTTTTCAAATGTTGAGAATATAGAAGCTAATCCTTTTGTATCATTTATATTTACTTTATTTTTATAGATAACTTTTCTAAAGTCTTTTATTATTATCACTATCTCTGTATCATTTGTCCATTTAAGATTACCTATAATTTGTTGTTCCATTAGGTTAATCCTTGATTATATAACATATAGGCTACTGCTGAACCAATTATTATAAACCAAAATATAGCTTTACCACTAATAGAGTTACTTGTTTTTAGTAAACTTAACTTTGAAGCTCTAATGATAAATCTTTGATCTGAAGCTTTAGTGTCTATATCCTTATGTATCATTAATGGATTTATTGGTTTTAAAATCCACTCAGGTAAAATTATATAAGGATATTTCTTATAGTATTTTATATCTTCAGAATTTATATCGTGGTAAGTATCATTCTCTTTTAGATATACCATATTGTTACTAATCTTGAGCCATTTAATATCCATATTACCATTAACTCTAATAATAAAAGCTAATACTTGGTTTTTTCTTATTTTACTCTTAGATCCACTCCTTAATCCAAAAGAGAGTTTAAATCCTTTCTTTTTCTTTTTGTTTTCTTTCTCTTCAAATAATTCATCTACTTTTTCTATTAATCCTTTATTTTCCATTTTTATTGTTTTTTAAATCTACTTTTTCCTCCTTGTGTGCTTTGACTTTCAAATTGTCTTTTCTGAGTATTTACTTGCTTTATCAAGAATCCATCTTTAGAATTTGATGATGCTAAGATAACTTCTGCTTCTTTTTCCATATATTCAGCTACCTTATCATAACCCATAGTTTTTGCATATACTGCTGCTTCTTGTTTTATTCTTATAGAGGTTAATTCTTGTTCATTAACATTAGCTACCTTAGTAGAATCTGTAATAGATAATATTTTCTTAAAGAATCCTATTAATCCTGTTTGTTCTTTTATTTGTGGATAACTACCTGCTCCTAGAACTTCCATTAGTTCTTGTTCTTCTTGTGGTGTTAATTCTGGTGAGGGTAATTCTGGTTCACTCATTCTTTTAACTCTCCAAATTTTAATTTTCTCAGTTTCTCAATTTCATCTAAATTCTTATCAAAGATTTTAATTTGTTCTTTTCTTATTCTAATTATTTTTCTATTTTCTTCTAATAAATTTTCTATTTCTTTATCATACACTATATATTCTATCATTCTTGCACTTCCTTTTCTTTTAACATATCTCTTATATCCACTAGGGTTTCTTTCATAGTTTGTTTCTTAAACTGTGAATAAACAAATAATCCAAACCCCAATAATATGAAGTAAGCTATTAGGTGGTCTATTATCATTTTTTTGGTCTAAATCCATTTCTTATCTCTTTCTTTTTTTCGTATCCGTGTTTCTCTAAATCTTTTATCAAGTAAGTTTTAACTTCCTCATCATTATTTAAAGAATCTATATGGTCTTTGAATCTTTGTATTCCTATCTTTTGTATCTCATCATTAGTTTTCTCTTTTAAATCTGGAAACTCCTCTAATATTCCTCCTATACTAAATTTTAATCCAGTAATATTACTAAATCTTAGATATTGTCCTTGTAATCTGCTAAAGGTTATCTTTTTATTCTGAATCCTTATAATTACTGTTTCACTTCCTTTCTGGAATACTAAATCCATTTATGGTAATCTACCCATTAAAGCTTCATACATTTTTCTTTGCATCATTAACATTTCTTGTTTGTATTCTTTATCGGTCATATACTCATAGGTTTTACCATCTTGTTCAAACTGCCTATATGCTTGTGTTGGTAATTGCTCAACTATTTGAGGTATTGGAACTTCTATTTTCTTTTGTGGAAGTTCTGGTAATTTCTTTTCTACTATTTCATTATCCATTTTTATTTTTTATTCTCCTTTCTCTTTTTTCGTTTTCTTCTATTTGCTTCATCCAATTTTCAAACCATTTCTTTATAGTTTGGTTGAACTTTCCAAATTCAGATGTGTGAGCCTTTAACTCATTAATTTGTTTCTGTATCTCTTTCCTTTCCTTTTGTAGATCTAATTGTTCTTTTAGTTTTTTATATTTCTTCTTTTCAGTATCTAGTTCTTTCATTAATTGTTCTTTACTTTTCATTCTCTAAAATATCTCCTCTATTTTATCTATGTTTGATTTTACTATTACATAAAAACCAAATCCTGTATTTAGTAATCCAAAAGCTTGAGTTGTTATATCATCAACACCATCAAAACCATTAATTAGCATATTAACACCTATCACCATAATTATTAAAGAAACTAAACTAGCTAATGTTTTATCCTCTAAACAAACTAATGCTATGAACATAGCTGCCCACGAGACTATTACTATTACAAATATTCCTTCTAACACCATTTTATCTCACCACCTTATTTAACATAATAACTTACTTTCATTATGAAATAATATCTTTCCTCCCAAATTTGAATATATTAAATTTCCTATTGTATCATTACAAGTCATATTAGTTTCTTCTCTTAAGTATAAAGTATCTGTTATATTTATTGTTCCATCTACGCTAAATTGTTCTCCTGTGCAATTAACTTCTGATTCTACTATGAAGTTTCCACCATTATAATTGTTAGAGCAAACTCCTGTTAATATTGTGAGAACTGGATCTGTATTTGTTCCTGCAAATTCTGAGGTTCTAAAAGTAACTATCTTTTGTCTTCCTGATGGAACGTGTAACCACCCTGCTGTTAATCTAAAGGATGTATTGCCTGATTTATTTATACTAGATGGTTTTATAAGTTTAGTTTTATTTCCTGTTGTTTCTTCCCAATCTAAACCCCCTTCTGCTGTGTTAAATAAACTTCTATCTGGACAATTTAAAGGGGAAGATAGGCTTTGTTTTTTACTAAGATACATTACTGTCCAATTAGTATCTAGTCCTGTGGACTTAGCATAGGAATTAGCAAAGATAGTTAGATTAACTTCTTTTATAGTTGCATTATCAGGTAAAGGAGAAGTATCAAAACTAACTGCTCCTTCTGTAACTATAGCAGGACTTATAATATGATTATCTCCTATGTTCCCAGTTGTAATATTATCTGTTGCAAAATTGCATAAAGTCTCTGGATTACTCATAGTCCAGAACCCATCATTACTTTGAGAGAAGAAACTTGAACTTGGGTCTATATTTATTAATTCTCCATCTTCAAAGTTAGTTACATTTATTAATAATAAATCTGTTTGTTTATCGTATGTAAAATTAAAACCATCTTCCACTAAATCAAAAGGTGTGTGAGTTACATTTCCTATTCTTAATACTGTTAGGTTATATTTTTCTTCTCTTTCAGATATTATAGATTTAGTAAATTCATAATCTATATACTCAATTCTTGTATTACTATTTATTTGAAATCCTATTTCTGTTAATCCTTGTGGCTTTCTAAATTGAATTTCTAACTTAGAGTTATCTCTATCTCTATTTAATGTTGGTTCATATTCTAATATTCCCCTAGTTCCTGATGGAAGTGAATCTATAGAAAATAATCTACCATCTAAAATAACTACAGGGGTATAAGTTATTTGAGTTCCATCTAAATAAGAATAGGTTATATCTGTATTGGCTAAAACAGAATTAGTTAAAAAAGAACTATAATTATAAAACTCCCCATTGTAGTTATGAAATTTCTTTCCTACATATAATTTACATTCTCTATCTGAACATTCTGTTCTTTCATTGATAATTAAACTAGCACTTTCAATATTTATTATTTCTTCTTCTAATCCAAATAGATTTCTAAAAAAATCTACGAAAGGGTTTGCTGCAACCATTGGAACTAAGAATAAACTTATAATTGTAATTAAGAGCAACTTCCTATACATATTACTTTAGAACCCCCATCAATATTTATATTTGTAGAATTATGAGTGATAGTTAGATTATCTAAAATTATAGTATCTTCTACAGTTAGATTATGGGTAAAAGTTGTAAAATTAACTTCTAAATCATTTTCAAACCAACCATAACCCCCTGAGTTATTAGCAGGGATATAATCAAATAAACTTAAACTATCTTCTATATTATTAATATTTGTTTCTGATGAAAATATACTTCCTCTATTAAATAATGCATTTCCTAATACTCCAAAGAAACTATAAGTTGAATCTCCTGAACGACCACTACCTAAAGGAAATGAATAGATGCCTATAGTTCTGTTTGCTCGGTCAGCTCCTGTAGTTGTTGCAAATACTCCCATTAATGTTCCAGTATATAAATCTCCTCCATTAGCAAATCCTTGATAACCTGCTGTTGTTGATGCTCCTGTTGCTTGTTCATTTCTATTTCTAATTTGACTTTGTAAGGCATTAACAGGTGTTGTTAAATTAACATCAGAATCAAAAACATAAATTCCATCTCCTCCGAATGTGCTACCACTATTAAGATTTGTAACTTTTAGTTTAAAAACATCATTTGTTAATACGGTATTAATATCCGTAGTCATATCTGCAAACCAAAATCTATGTGTAGTTAAAGAAGTTCCTGCACTATGGGTAATATCTATATCTTGCTCTATCCAATTATTAGTGGATAAATCAAATATACCTGAAAAATCTGAATCTATATCTTGGAAGAATCCTCTATGAGTTCCAGTATCAACTCCACTTAAAGCTTGATCTATGTCCATAATACTTAGTTGGGATAGATTAACTGATTCTCCAAATAAAGCTGCTAAGGTTATATTGTAATTAGGCATCTGAACATTCCTAGAAAAAGATTGTTCTTCAAATGGGATAGTAGCATTGTTAAATATATTAGTTACATTATTTACAGTAAAATTAATTTCTACATCTGTAAAATTAGCACAAACCCACCTATCTAAAGATGGTTCTCTATAAAAGAAAGAATTATTTAATCCACAAACATCATCTAAATCTTTAGAACTTAAACTAGCAAATGTAAATAAACTTAACATTAAAAGCATAGAAATAAGTATTGCTCCTGTGGAATATTTATGATTGAATCCTTTTTTATTCATTTTGGAATATTCCTCTTAGAGTTATAATTAAAAAAAAGTAAAGATAATGGTTTTCAAAGCCATTTTTTATTTCAGTATCCATTGATAATCTCCGAATTTATATTCCGATTAATCCTGCACTTCTTAATCCTTGAGCTGCTACAGATATACCTGCTGAAGCAATTCCTAAAGAGAAGAATAATGTAGTTAATCCTAGAATTGTTGAAGATGCTCCTGTTACATTTCCTGCTTGAGCAGCAACTACTTGATTTGCTACTTCTGGTAATAGAGAAACACCAACTACGATTACAATAAATCCACCGATAAGGTTTCCTAACATTTAATAATGGTCACCACCTTAGTAGAAATTATAAAAGAGATAATATATAAATGGTATTGGTTTTGGAAAGGAACAATGCCCTTTAAATATAAGTAAATAAAGAAGTAAATTACTATCTCGTCATTTGCGATGGGACATCAATTCAAGGTTGAGTTTCCTAAAATCCTGCAGGGTTAAAATTTTGGTTGATGCAAAAAGGTTAATT
>SDBV01002211.1_pt1 | contig 29145 bp, 28 predicted proteins | sample 2277081 | NCBI WGS metagenome assembly SDBV01 (sample SAMN10402039, study PRJNA504765) | marine sediment metagenome | isolation source: marine sediment core GS10_PC15, 223 cmbsf | place: Arctic Ocean: Southern Knipovich Ridge | collected 2010
TCTGTTTCAGGTGTTTCTTTTGGTATTTGCTCTGGTTTCAGAGGGATTACTTGATCTTCTGAAATTTTTTTAGAAACTCCTAAAACTTCTTCTATTTTAGCCTTTAACTCTTGGAGAATACTCGCAACTGAGGTACTAGGAGTCCAATCTCGGATACTTTTTAGTTGTATTGTTCCTAACAATTTTTTTATTTCTTCAAGATAAATCAATTGAGGCGGTAAGTTCGGGAAATTATCATTAAACTTGATTTCTAACTCAAACTTTTTTTCTTCACTTTCATAGACATACCCATATAGATGAGATATATTTCCCGAGACCATCCAAAAGGAAAATTCTTTAGCAATTTGCTGAGCTTCTTTTAAAATTCTCTGTTTATCCATAATAACAACCTTTATAAATTTGTTTTTTTCTCACTATAATTTGACATTAGACTTTCTTCTTAAAAATATTTACAAAACTTTCTAAAAATAAATTAAAATACAGTTTTGTTTAGTCCTCTATTAGCGTAAGGTAAAATGGGATTAAATAACCCAGTAATACGGTGTTTCTTCACCATCTTCTCCTTTTGCTGAAAAAATTCTATTCAAATATTCTAGATTATAATAAACTTCTATTTCCTCTTCACTAAGCTGATCAAAAAATTGCCAACTAGAAAGTAAATAAAACTCTTTAGGCAAAATCAATATGACTTCTTTATCATAATCTTCCTTCAAATCTTTTAGTACGTTAGTTCCAGTTGAGTTATGCAATGATGGGTGAAGTAATTGCTCGTAAATTGTTAGTAAGTGATGAATTGATTTTAATGAGAGTTCTAAATTTTTATCTTCATAAGGATAACCGTAGTATATAAAAATTGGACTCCATCCAAATTCAGAGATGATAACATGTTTATTAGATATATAATTGGAATACCATTTTACAGAGCTTACTTCGCGTTCTTTTAAACTAAACATTTCTATAGAAACTGAATTCTGTAAGAATGAGACGAGTAAAGAAAAGATTATTATGAAAAAAAAAAAGAATTTGAATTTTCTATGTTGAATTGAGTTAGTCTTAATTAATTTATATATATAAGAGGTAAACCCAATTGCAATTATTATTGAAGCCAGATAAAAAACTCTTGAAAAAAAAGAGGTAACTCCTACTATCGCATCAAATAATAATACAGTTAAAAAGATGAAACCGAGTGATAAGAACCATAGGAATAAAGGTTTTCCTCGAGGCTTATATTGAAATACGGCTAATCCCCAAGTAGCAAATAAACATAAAAGTAAAATTTCAACAGCATTAAAAATACTCAAAATATCAAAATTGAAAACTAATAAATTGAAGATTGTATAGAAAGAAATTAGAATTAATATTAATACAAAAATCAATGGAAAAAGATACTTATCTTCTATTTTCTTATAAATCTTATGTTTCTTCCCAAATATTATTAATTTAAATCTCCCCTTTGTAAAAACCAATGATTTTCGATAATGCATAAGAAATAAGGTTTCGAAAAATATGAAAACTAAAGCACCTAAAAGAATTTGATACCATGACAGAAGAGTAAATGGATTATAAGCTCGAATATGCCCTATACTAATATTAAAATAATAAAAAATAATAAAAATACTAAATAATGTAATTAATAAAATAAAATCAAACCCTCTCCTATAGTTTCTCACAAAATATATTAAATAAATCCATAGATATGAGAAAACTAAAATCATTGTAAGTAACGAATGTGTAAGAAAAGAGGTAATAAAAATAATAATTGAAAATATGTACGAGAGTAACATATTCGATAGAATAACTTCTTTTTTTGGAATTGTTTCCTTAGTAAGGGTTTGTAATCTCACATAAAGGAGAAAAAAAATTATTAAACTTTGAATAAATACTAAACTCGACGGCCAAAATTGTGCCAGCAAATGAATAAATCCTAACGAAGATATAACTAGTAGAAAAACTCCAAAAATCGCTAAATTTTTATTTCTAAATATCCTCACTAATAAATTGTATACAATTAGTGAACCTAGAGGAATTGTATATAAAACAAAATATTTCGGGATTAAAATTATATCTAACCCTGAAAAAAAATGAATAACCGCTCCAAATATATGAAATCCTAATGAGCCATAATATTCATTTAGTGGTATAATGTTAATCTCTGTTATGTATTTAATAATTGATATATGGAGCCATGGATCGGTTGCTGCAAAAAATCCAGTTATTACTATAAAGAATACACAAACTAAAAAGATGAAAACATATAACAGAATCCCGTTTAAAGAGAATAAACCCCTGATATAATCTAAGGTTGAATGTTTTTCATAAGTCCCCAGATTATTGCTCTTCTTATTTTTTTTTATCAGAAAAATCGTATTACCTTGGAGGTATTCTTGAATAAATACAATAAGCACTATCAAGAAATAGGTTGTCGTTACCATGAAAGAGAAGTAATGAAATGTTATAGGCAATCTAAGACCAATACCTATATACCCTATTAGGATGTAGAACGACAGATTAAATACAATAGTAAAGCTTATTCTTTCACGGAATTTAAAATTTTTTAGCTTAAATTTTATAAAAAAAATAGGATATGTAGGTAAAAAAAGTATTGTAAAGATCGAGCTGAATGTTGTTAAGAACTTTAAAAGTAGTGATAGAAATACATTTGTTGAAGCCCATTCAATATTTTCAAAAATAATGAAGTTTAGATTGATAAATGAAATACTGAATAAAGAGATCAGAAAAATGAAAAAATTTGTTCTGTTTTTCATCAGATTTATTATCTTCCACAAATAATTATTTAATTAAAAGAAAAGCGAACTAGGTTTATTGGAACAAAATCTATTCTTTATGAGCTTACCAAATTTACCAAAGCAATATCGTATAAAACAAGAATTTAGATCAAGAATCAATTTTAGGAAATTTATTTTTGAAGAACCATGTTGTCGTTCATAAACTTTAATTGGGCATTCTATTATTTTGATTCCATTAATTAATGCTAAAATTATTGTTTCAGTAGCAAAAGTGAATCCATGATATTTAACATTCATAAAAAGAGGTATTAATTTTCTATTAAAAGCGCGAAATCCATTTTGATTATTCATTATCTTCTGACCAAAACTTAATTGAAGTAGTTTTTCTATTATTGCCTCTCCTAATCTTGTTCTAATTGGTAATTTATATCTATTACTACCTAAATATCTTGAACCAATAGTAAAATAAGATGAACCTTGAAAAATTGGTTTCACTACTTTTAAAATATCATCTGGACAATGTTGACCATCAGAATCCATTGTTACTAAAACATCACCACTAGCATATTTAATACCTGTAATAATTGATCTGCCATAACCTTGATTTTTTTTGTGTTTCAATAATTTTATTTTTCTCTTACCATCCACTTTTTTAACTTCTGTTATGCTATTATCTGTCGAACAATCATCAACTACAATTATTTCAATAAACTCCTTATTAGGTAGACTCTCTAATAGGTGTTTGATTGATTTTTCTTCATTAAAAGTAGGTAAAATGATAGAAAGAAGAATTTGATCATTCATTTGTTTAAATTGATTCATGAAGTTATAAAATTCTTGAAATCTAGTATTTGTTTCTATTTCAATCTTAAAAGTTGAATTGTTAATTATTAAATCAATTTCTTCCTTAGAACCCAGAGTCTTCAACCATATTACCCGTTAAAAATCTTATTAATTTTCTTTAATTTTTTTAATAAAAATTTTTGTTAGTAATATAATAAAATTTTAAGATATAAACTTAATTGTATTATTCTGATTTAAGGAATTGAAAAGCCAGATTCAGTAAATCTATTATTACTGTTGAATAACGATAAAATCCAATAGATTAGAATTTAATTTTTCTTTAAATCTTAAAATAAGTAAAGGAATTTATAATAACTAAATATGGTGTATTCATAAATTTAATTGTTTATGAATAGTATCAAACACAACTTAATATGCTTTAACTGTACCTTTTACTGAAATGTACCATTTATCATCAATTTCTTTTGTTTGTTGATGGTAAAATTCTCTTAATTCTTCGTTAATCTAATGTTAACATATGTTAGATGTAGTTCTATGTCATAATTCAAATTTCGGGGAATAATAATAGGTTTTATCGATTCTTGAATATTTAATATTTGATATTAAAAAAAGAAAATTATTTGGTACAACAGGTAAAAAATTGATTTTAGGTAAACTATGGAATATAAAATTGATAATTGTTAAATACTGATATACAGAATTGATTGAATCTTAACCAGTTTAAATTTTAGTTCTATTTAGATTGTCTATAAGAAAAAACTTAAAATTTTATTTAACTTTTATTAATTTTATTTAAGTCAAATTGAATTCTTTTTTAATTGATTTTTCTAAATCTTAAATAATTCACCCTCAATAATCTCAACAATCCTTTGAGAGGTCTTTCCATCCCATTTTTCTATTTCTTGACCTTTTTTATATGATTTGGCTAAAATCTCATCTAAATTTATGGTTAATTTGTTAAAATCATTTCCTATCAATATATTCGTACCTTTTTCAATGGTTATAGGTCTTTCTGTATTTTTTCTTAATGTTAGAACCGGAATTTTAAGATAAGAAGCCTCTTCTTGGATTCCCCCGGAATCAGTTATAATTAATTTTGCATTTAGCATCAAATTCAGAAAGTTTAGATAACCGATAGGCTCTATTATGATTATATTTTCTTTTAAAAGATTTTGCATAAAATTATATTTTATTAGACTTTGTTTAGTCCTAGGATGAATTGGAAAAATTAATTTAATTTTTTTTTGCACAAAATTCAGAATCTTTACTACTTTTCTCAAATCCTCTTTTAAATCGACATTTGAAGGCCTATGTATTGTTATAAGAGCATATGAACCTTTTTCTAGATTAAATTTCTCGTAGTAATTCGATTTATTTGCTTTATCTAGATTCATAATTAATGTATCAATCATAACATTTCCTACAAAAAAAAATTTAGTAGGATCAATCCCTTCCCTTCTAAGATTAATTTCAGCACTTTTTTCGGTAGTAAATAAAAAATCTGATATTCGATCAGTCAAAAGCCTGTTTATTTCTTCTGGCATTCTCTCATCAAAACTTCTTAATCCAGCTTCAACATGCGCTACTTTAATAAATAATTTTTTGGCAACCAGAGCGCATGCTAATGTTGAATTAACGTCTCCTACAACAATTACTATCGAAGGTTTTTCTTTAAGAAGAATTTTTTCAAATTCTATCATAATCTTTGCAGTTTGAATAGCATGAGATGCTGAACCTACGTTTAAATGTATATCTGGTTCAGGAATCTCAAGATCGTTAAAAAAGATTTCAGACATATTGTAATCGTAGTGTTGACCAGTATGAACTAGTTTAAACTCAAGTTTCTTTCGCCTTAACTCATTTATTATAGGTAGAATTTTAATAAAATTAGGTCTTGCACCCCCCACAATAATAATTTTTTTTGTCATCTCAAAATTATCTAAATTAAAATTCTAATTATTTGCTTTTTTAAACTTCTAATAAATTTATACTTTCCTTTTTTGTAGGAAATTAATTTTAAGCATGGATTTCTCTCTATAAACTCTTAAAATATTTAATAAGTATATACTGAGATTAAATTTACAAATTTTATTAAAAAATGCATTTTTTAATAATTTAAGAAATTAAAGGAACTAAAAAATAAATTTTTAATACTTTCAAACGATTTTGAAAAAAATGAGTAAAATTTACAGGATTAAGGATAATTTAAGTCAAATTTTTGCATTAACGGAACTTAATCTGAGACTAGCAATGAGATTTAAATTCATATTAATAGTATCATTTATTACTCCTATTGTTACTATATTAATCTTTAAATCTTAAAATAAGTAAAGGAATAAATAATAACTAAATATGGTGTATTCATAAAAATTTTCTTAGGTAATTTAGATTTAGACTTTGACTCGCCTTTATAAGATTTAAAGCCAAACTCTTAATTTCTCTAAGAATTGGAGCTATATCCATAAATTTTGGTCTTACTCCTCCAATAACAATAATTTACTTTTTCATTTTAATTCTAATTTATAAAATTAAATTATAACTGGGTTATTTTTCATATATATTAAACCATCATGAAGGCTCAAGATTTTTAGCTCTGAACCTAAGATTTTTTTTAACTTACTAACATCCAAACCTACATTTTTTGGTCGAACAGCTCTTCGTTCAAAATGATCAATGGGAAGAATCAGATTCTTATTATAATTAAAAATTTCAGCACATTTCAAAGCAATTTCATACCTAGTCATTGCAAAATCTCCTGCTGTATGATAGATACCTTGAGCGTTCTTTTCTATCAATTTAAAAATGATTTGAGCTAAATTTAATACAAAAGTAGGAGAATTAATTTCATTATTTACTATTGAGATTCGCTTATTTTCCTTGAGTATGTTTAAAATCCATGAAACAAAATTGAATTTATTAACATTCCAGCCGTATAATATCGCAGTTCTACAAATTAAATAATTAATCCCAGCACGATAAATAGCTAATTCTGCTTCATATTTTGTTTTGCCATAATGACTCAGTGGATTAGGTAAATCGGTTTCTATGTAACTTTCTCCCTTTTTCCTCATACCATCAAAAATAAAGTCCGTGGAAATAAATACTAATTTCGAATTCACTTTTTTACATGCTTTGATAACATTGTGAGGACCTTTCACATTTATTTTTGAGGCTAGAATCTTGTCAGTTTCACATTGATCAACATTTGTCATTGCTGCTGTTAGAATTATAATATCTGGCGAAAGTGTAGTAATTTTTTTATATGTTTGTTCAGAATTAGTTATATTAATGTGATAAAATGGAACACTTAAAGGAATATTATCCCTTTCTAAATCGGATGCGATTAGAGAAATATTTTGATCCAATAATTCCATTTTATTTCTGAAATAAAGTAAATGAGAGCCTAAAAAACCATTTGCACCAATAATCAAGATCTTTCTAGGATTTTCACCTATTACTATACTGTTTTTCATAAAATAAAAAATATTCTTTATTCATTACATTATTAAGCCAATCTTTATTATCTAAATACCAATTAATAGTCATTTTTAACCCGTTTTCCAATTCAATTTCAGGTTTCCACTTTAAATCTTTTGTAATCTTTTGATGATTCATAGCATACCTTAAATCATGACCTGGTCGATCCTTAACTAGGGTTATAAGGGATTCTGGTTTTTTTAATATTTTCAAAATTTTTTTAACTAAGTTTATATTTGAAATTTCAGAGTCTCCACCTATATTATAAATTTCACCCACTTTTCCATTTAAGAGAACTTGGAGAATAGCTTTACAATGATCTTCTACAAAGATCCAATCTCTAACATTGATGCCTTCACCGTAAATGGGTACTTCTTTCCCTTTCAATGCATTATTTATAATTAATGGAATTAATTTTTCGGGAAATTGATAAGGCCCGTAATTGTTTGAGCATCGAGTAATGATTACTGGTAAATTAAATGTCTTAAAATAAGCAAACACCATAAGATCTGCTGATGCTTTGCTTGCGGAATATGGACTATTTGGGCATAATGGAGTTTGCTCAGTAAAAGGAGGATCATCAAAAGTTAACGACCCATAGACTTCGTCCGTTGAAATTTGGATAAAACACTTTAATTCATTTTTTTTAGCAAGATTAAGCAAATTTAAACTCCCATTTACATTGGTTTTACAAAAAATATCAGGATTATCAATTGAGCGATCAACGTGCGATTCTGCAGCGAAGTTAATGATATAATCAACCCCTTCTTTTTTAATGATTTCATTTATGGCTTCAAAATCACAAATATCGTTTTTATAAAATTTATACTTATCGAGAAATGATCTGGAAATATTTTTTAAATTCTCAGGATTACCAGCATAAGTTAATTTATCAACGTTAATTATATTGAAATTTTTGTTTGACTTGAGAATAAGTCGAATGAAATTACTTCCGATGAATCCCATGCCACCAGTAACCATAATTGTTTCCATTTTTCAAAAAAACCCTAATATTGTCATTATCCCATTTTAATTTCCCAATCATAATCAATTTCATTAGTATCGTATGCTAATCGATATTCGTCAGGTTCAGAATAATTATATACATCAGTTGGACAATTCAAGACCATAATTTTTTTACCACCAATAGCTTTAAAACCATGCCAAATAAATGGAGGGATAGTAATTAAAAGCGGATTTTTCACTCCAAAAAAGATTTCATTTATTTCTCTATAAGTAGAACTTTCTTTTCTGTCGTCATATAACACCAACTTAGCATTTCCATATATACATACCATATTATCAGTTTGGATTTTATGCTTGTGCCATGCTTTAACTACATTTGCGAATGCTATGGTTATATATGCTTGACCAAACTTTTCAAACATTGGCCAGTCAGATCTGAAGCACTCTTGTAAATAACCCCTTTCATCTAAAATGGGTTTTAATTGTTTTAAGATCACTCCATCAATTTTATCCATTTTAATATTATCAACATTTTTTACGATTTAAATTCCTTCATTTTTGATTGGATAAATTTACTTGATTTAATTAATGTGTCAAAAGTTCCAGCATCAGACCAAAAACCTTTTACCATTATTGATTTAGTTTTTCCACGTTTAATATAATAATTATTGACATCTGTTATTTCTAATTCCCCTCTATTGGAATAACCGATATCTTTTATAATTTGTTCAATAGTTTTAAAAATATTTTCATCATAAAGATATAATCCTGTAACAACGTAATTTGATTTAGGATAAATAGGTTTTTCTTCAACCAATTTAATTGTACCATCTTTATTTAGCTCTGCAACACCAAATCTCTCGGGTTTTTCAACTTTTTTTAAAAAGAGACAACATTCATAATCATTTGTACTTTGAAATTCATCAATTTCAGTTATGAATGTGTCTTCGAAAATATTATCTCCCAAAAGAACAGCAACTTTTTGATCCTTTATAATGTCCTTCGTCAAATATAAAGCTTCAGCGATACCACCAGCTTGTTGTTGATAAACGTAATTAAATCTAGCATTAAAGTCACTTCCATCTCCCAATAACCTAACAACATCACCTACACTCTCACCACCAAGAACAAACGTGATTTCATTTATTCCAGAATGAGTGAGTGTTCTTATAACTTTAAATATCATAGGGTCGTTATATACAGGTAATAAATGTTTATTGGTCACTTTTGTTAGCGGAGATAATCTGGATCCTGTTCCACCTGCTAGAATTACACCCTTAATATTAAATCACTTTTTTGATTATTTTCTTATAATTTTGAATTTTCAGCTCTAATCTTACTTTATTTAAATTCCTATTAGATTTTAAGCTTCTTATTTACAATTAATTCTTTTAGAGGTTTTTCCATCCCATTTTACCAATTTCTGACCTTTTTTATAAGAGTATAATAAAATCTTATTTAAACAGATTTTTTGTTTATTTAGATCATTTCCAATTAATATATTTGTTCCTTTTTCAATAATAATAGGTCTTTCTGTATTATTTCTTAAAGTTAAAACTGAAATTCGAAGATAAGATGCTTCCTCTTGAATTCCTCCCGAATCTGTTAAAATTAATTTTGCATTTTGCATCAAATTTAAAAATGCTAGATTTTCTATAAATTAAAAAAAATCACTAATCCAATTATGAAACTAAAGGTTATCTTCTATATCATATTTAAAAAATTTAAGTAAATTCAAGATAATAATTGAGAGTATTTTTAAATCTATAAATTAACCCTATTTTTAAAGATTTTAAAATACGCTCAAATAAGATTCCCAAATTTTTAAAATAAATAAGTCTTTTGAGGAATAAATTACAAAAGTTAAATAGATCTACTAAAAATCCTTTTTGAAACTTAATATTGATAAGAAATATTGCGTTAAAATAGAATTATAATACTAATAATGAAAATCTTTAAAAAAAAAATTACCCACCGTTCAAAAATTCTTATTATAACGATATTAGTATTTACTTCTACAATTATGGGTATTATTTTTTTAATTACTTTAATAAATAAACCTAATAATAATATAGAAGATATCATTGCTACATACTCTTTTGATAATGAATTAATTGGAGCACAGGGAACTTCGATTGATTTTATAAACCAAGAAAATGGCGATTTAGGTGTAGGCGTTTCAGAAATAGTTGGAGAAGAAGACGGACATAATAAGGTTCTAAAGTTTGGTAAAACAGCTAATGGGGCAAACCATTATAATATTAGAAATTTTATTACATCTAGGCCTACATCAGGAATGATAACATGGTGGTGGAAACATAAAACTGGAGATTCTTGCCTAATTTATCTAACAGATGATAACCCTAACACTCTTACTTGGGTTATTTTATCGAGTAATTCGGTTAAATGGAGAAACGGTGATTCGACCGAAATGTTTGATGGTATTATAGATGATACTTGGTATCACTTCAGATTAGAATTCAATGTCTATGGAAATAATGGTCAAGGGTCTTTTAACTTATGGATAGATAATACAATTTTAGCAAGTAACGCTAAATTTTATGAAAAATCTAACAATCTATACGAATTTAGACTACAAATAGAAATAAAAAATAATGGAATCACTTATTTTGATGAGATTACTTATTCAAGTGCAATTTATCAAGATAATACATTAGAATATATTTATTATTTTTCAATAACAGGAATTAGTTTTTATCTATTTATCATATTATTAGTGATTTTTGGATATTCTATTTTTTATATAGTAAATAAAAAGTTAATAAAAACAGAACGTAAATTTAATTTTTTTACTAGTTTTTGTATCAGTTTGTTAACAGGCTTTTCTACGTATATCTCACTTTCTTTCATATTATTTATCTTTAAACTGTTTAATTTTTTTACTGTTTATCTAACGCTTATAATTTTCGATATTCTATTTGTAGGATTTATAGTATTTAATAAAGCGAAATCTAATGAATTAAGGAAGGCATTAATTACTCATATTTTAAATTTTAAGGAAAAAAAAAAATTTTATTTAACTTGCTTTTTATTAATTATAGTTGTAATCATTCTCCAATTAAGCTTCCAATGGGACCTTTTAACTCAACGCAAATCTTTAATTTTTTCAGATCCGTTCTTATACTATGAGAAGGTTTCTTTTCTATTAAAAAATCAAACAATCCAGAGTGTTGACTATTTCTATCCTGCAGGATTTTCAAGTTTTGTTGCGGGTGCATTATTAATAGCACCTAATCCTACAATCATTTTTTATTTTTTAAAATTTGGAGGATTTTTCCTTTTAACTTTATTTTTAACTATTATTTTTTTTTTATCTCTAAAGATTTTTAAAAAATATTATTTAGCTTTTTTTTGTTCTATCCTATCTCTCAGCTATTTTCTTTTTATCTACCGAATCAATCTATTTCTACCTGACTCACTAGCTACATTTTTAGTTTTACTTTCGTTAATTCTCTTTACAGGAAATTTAACTAAAAATGGTTTATATGAAAACAGGAGACTATTTATTTATATTGGATTTCTACTAAGTTCGGTTTTCTTAGTGCATGTTATTACCGCATTTTTTTACTACATTTTATTTGTTGTTTATTTTATCTTTTATACAACCTTTTTTGACCGTAAACATGCTAGGTTTATTATCAAACATTTTAGCAAGGGCATTATAATTGCGGTAACTTTGTTTATTCCTTTTATTTTATATTTGTTAAGCAAACAGATAAATATTTTTGATATGTTTGTCAAATATTACTCCTTAGTTAGTAGATCAACTAATCAAGTCGAAGCTTATTATCCTTCTTTTAAATTACTTTATTTTGATATTTTTAAAGTAATACTTACAGGAGATTTTCTTAAACAATACTATATACACATAGTATACCACACTTTAGGAAATTTTCTATTTATTTCTATTTTAGGATATTATTACTCAAAAAGAGGAGGTAGAAAAATGACAATCTTATTGCTTTGTAAAATTTCATTTATAATATTATTTTCTATGTATACTATTTCATTTTTTTATTTAGGAGATTCATTTTTTGTAAAGGTTTACCTAGGTAGAATAATGATTACCTATTCTCCGTTTATTATTATTCTTACTACATCGGGTATTAAATTCATTGAAGAAAAAGGTAGAATTTCAATAATCTATATCAGAAAACGTCTTAGATTATTAAGGAAAGATATTCCAAAATTTGTCAATATATCAAAGAAATTGATAAATTATATTCTTATTTATTTTCTGGTAATTTTTTCTGTCGATTTGATGATTCATAATAAAAATCTACTTGAGTCAAGACATTATCAATATTTTTATGATGATGAAACAATTGACCAATACTTGTTTATTAGAGAAACGGTACCAGAGAATTCAATAATTCTAATGCCAAATTTCTCAAATAATCATTATGAAATAAATCGTATTTTATATGATCAAACTCTTTTAATTTCTAAATTTAAATTCAATACAACCTATTCAGAATTTGATTTATTTATCTCGAACTTTTCAATCGAATATTTCCTAATAAATAAAGTTAAAGTAACAATTGATACACTAGAAATAATTTACAATTCCACTAAGTATGAATTGCTCTATGAAACTTTTTTCTATTATTTTTATAGAGTAATTCAACATTTATAGCTAAATTGGTGTATAAAAAAATATATTTCTTATATCTTATTTCTTTTAAATCTAAGGTTTTAATTTGTATAATTGATAAATAGAATTATTTGAATATTAACTTTAAAAAGCTTTTTTTAACATAGAAAATGATATTTTTCCCACTAAATTTATTCAAATGATAGTTTCAATATTTATAACACTTAAAGATAAACCTTTAAGAGAAAGAAATCGATTTTTAAAAGATTTGAAAAATAAATTTAAAAAATTTGGGATATGTGAGGAAAATCCTGAAAGAATTGGTATAATTTCAATCCAAAGTTATCTATTTAACAAAAATTTTAGATTTTAGCAATTATTTGATTTAATATTAAAGAATAAAATAATAATAAATAGAATAGATTTTTATGAAGATATTCAGCAATCAATCTATTAAATATTCCCCTTGGGGAGGGGGGGCTCATTTTTTTACTAATTTAGCAGAGCTTTTAATAGAAAAGGGTCATGACGTCATATTTAATTTAAAAAAAAATACGTTTAGACTAGATAATAATATTGATCTTATATTGATTATAAAAAACTTTGAGGAACTAAATCCAAATATTATAAAATATAAAAATAAATTTCCTACTACCAAAGTATTACATAGAATTAATGAGTGTGATAAAAGAAAGAATACTGACTATGTTGATGAGATAATTTTTAATAGTAATAAAATTGCAAACACCTCAGTTTTTATTAGCAACTGGTTAGCTAATTATTTTGTTAAAAAAGGATTCAAAAAATCTTACAAAGTAATCTATAATGGATGCAATAGTAATTTTTTTTATCCACAAAAGAAAAAAGAACTAGGAGAAGTAATTAATCTGGTAACACATCATTGGTCAAGTAACTGGATGAAGGGTTTTGATATTTATACAGAATTAGATAAGATTTTAGGAGAAAGAAACGATATAAGTTTCACTTACATTGGAAGATATTATAATGGTTATACACCTAAAAATACAAAATTAATCCCTCCCTTTTATGGAGCTAGACTTGGAGAAGAATTGAGAAAGTATGATATTTATCTTACTGCTTCACGATGGGAACCTTGTGGAATGCATCATATTGAAGGAGCAAGTTGTGGATTACCTGTCTTATATCACCAGTATGGAGGAGGTATTAATGAGTCCTGTAAAAACTATGGGCTAGACTATAAGGATATTCCATCTTTATTAGAGGGGATTAACAAAATAAAAAATTCTTATCAAGAATATCGAAATAAAATCCCCTACGAATTTTTAAGCGCTTCAAGATGTTGTGAAGATTATTATAATATAATAATGGAGATGTTTAATTCCTAATTAGATTATTAGAATATAGAGATTTAAAAAAAATGAAGAGAGATAGCTATTATTATTGGGCATCTTATCGGAGAAAAATGCTAGATCACCTTCAGAATCAATATAAACACCTATATAAGGGAGTTGTTCTAGATATTGGAGGTCGTGATAGGGGAAAATTTAAGAAGCCTAAAAATCAAGTTAAAGATTGGATTTTTGCAGATATTAATAGTATTCATAATCCAGACATCGTATTAGATGTCGCAGAGATGAGCAGAATTGAATCTGGAACTATAGACGTTGTTAACGCCATTGAACTATTTGAACATGTAAAAGACATTGAAAAAGGTTTCCAAGAATGTTATAGAATATTAAAAGAAAAAGGAGTATTAATAATGTCAATTCCTTTTTTAATTCATATCCATGGAGATCCTTATGATTATCAAAGATTTACTTTAGAAAAGTTGAAAACTCTTTTAAAAAAAAGTGGTTTTAAGATTGAAAAATCTATCATTATGGGAAAATATTTCACTCATTTGGCTGAAAATTTAAAAGATTTATTTATCGCATTAGAAAGGAAAAAGATTAAGGGATCTACATTTATTTTAAAACTTGTACATCCGTTTTTAGATAAAATCACTAAATTTGATAAAAAAAAAATAGTAGAACAAGATTCAAGACTTAATTTTTATCATACAGGTTATTTTATTATAGCAAAGAAGTAATATTTGTTCTTAGTTGATATAGTATTTACAACCCTATCAATCTTTTTTATTTTTATTTTTTTTTAATAAAAATAAGCTATTCATTAGAATATTTGTATCAGATTTAATAATTTCAAACCCATGTTGAGCAACAAAATTTTTAACATTATTCTCATCAAAGAATAAACTTGAATGACCATGTAAAACATTCTCATTAAATTCGCTCTCAAGCGGAATTTCGGTAATCACTCTCCCATCATCCTTTAAGATTCTGTAAAGCTCATCCAAGGCAGATCACGGATCAAAACAATGTTCTAAGACATCACATGCAGAAATGGTATTGAAAATTTTTTCGTCGTAATGTGTCTTTTTTTGAACGTCTTCTTCAAAAACTTTACACCCTAACTATTTTGCTTCTTTTACTGCGTCAGGGTTAATTTCAATACCTTCAGGTATGACTCCCTTATCTTCTAAATATTTTAAATTATAACCATCCCAAAATCCCACCTCTAAATGGTGATCACCTTTGGTTATACCTAAAAACTCCCAATTTCTGATTTGTTTTTCTTTAGTAGCATTCCAGATATTCGGAAATTCACCAGGGAGACTCTTCCATGTTAGCATCAATTTCCATTCATCATTATTGCTATATTCTATTCGATCTTCTTTTTTCTTAACTTTAAAAAACCTATCAAATCGAAAAAAAGCAATTTCTTTTTCTTCATTTTTTACTATTTTCCCCTTTATCCCGGATTTTTTGACAGGTCTTCTTAATTATGTAGATTGTATTTTACCTAAAAAACGAGAAAATTTATTTATCAAAAACCCGCCGGTTAAATTCTACTTATATCGAATTAAATGTTTAAAATAAAATGTCGAATCAATTATATAATAAATACCTTAAAATTTTAATATTTTTTTTATTTTATATATTTAAACTATCCATAGGATTTTATTTTATAAGTAAATGGGATAAAACAAATAAATTATGATTGATCCTAAACTGACCAATGAAATCAAATGGATCTTTAATATAAAAGAAAAAATTCCTCAGTTTTTAAAGCAAATTAGCGGTAGGAAAAAGAGGGGATTTTATAGTTATTCTCTATCTGGAGATCTTTTTGGAGAGAGAATTAAATGGGGTTTAGGGAATAACGTTTTCTTTCTTAAGATAATTTATACTTTAGGGCTTCAAGTGCAATTTAAAAATGAATTAAGAGATGCTATTAATTATATATTAAGTTTTCAAAAAAAAGATGGTAGTATTTATGATCCTCTCATAAGTATCCTATCTTTACCGTTGAGAATTCTTCATACTTTAAAGTCAGGCAGACTTGGGGATCTTTCAAATAAAAAATACAAAAGAGCAGAAACTAGACAATCTGTTTCGTCATTATCATTATTTGGTGTAAAAACTTCTTACGAATATAAGAAAATTTCCAGAAATTATAATGGAATTAAAAATTTTCTTATTAAGCTTAATTGGGAATTGCCATGGGGGGCAGGAAGTCATTTCAGCCATCTTTTGTTTTTTCTTTATCATTCTTCTATAAAAAATAAAGACGATTTAATTAATTATGCAATAACTTGGGTAAATAAATTACAACATAAGGATGATGGTTTCTGGTATTTGGGTAATCCATCAATTCAAGAAAAAATAAATGGTGCAATGAAGATAATTACAGGACTAAAAGCTGTTAATAGAGTTTTTTTTAAATACCCAGAAAAAATAATAGATCAATTATTATTAGCTAAAAATGACGAACAAGCATGTGATAATTTTAATGTAGTTTATGTATTAAAATATTGTAACGAATTAACAAAATTTAATTACAGATCTTCAGAAATTCAAGACTATTTTTATGAAAGATTGAAGATATATCACGAATATTACTATCCAGAATTTGGAGGCTTTTCTTTTAAAAAGAAAAAAGCAAATGATATTTACTATGGTGCTTTTATCAGTAGGGGGAAGAGAGAACCAGATATTCATGGAACAGTGCTATTTTTGTGGGGTATAAGTATAATTGCTCAAACATTAAATATTAATGAAAAATTAAAATTTAATGAATTTGTTGCTTGATTATTCCATAAAATTCTTGGATGATAATATGAAAAAATAATGATACGGATTATTATCATTAATGAAATTTTTCTTAATAATCCAGCCATTTCTTTTTATATCTTTCTTAATTTTATGCAATGAATAATTTTTTATACCAATCTCCCAGTAATGTGATTTATTTGGAATGTAAGAAGGTTTCTTCAAAAATATTTTGAATACTGATTTAAATCCTAACCTAACTCCTTTAATTAATGGAAAACTAAAATTAAAAGAAAAAAGATGAGAATTTAAATTTGTATATGGTAATGTAATAATTAAATATTTAACGATTAAACTAAAATTATAGATTACTTCTAAGAATTCTGAATATTTAATATGTTCTAATACTTGAGAGGCAATAAATAAATCAAATTTGTTTTTTAATTTAAGAATTTCCCTATCTCTGACATCCATGTAGTAATCTGGATTAAGAGATTTATCATTATCTAAAACTTTAACAAAAAATCCCATTTTCTCCAAGATATCCGATACTAAACGATTACCAAAACCAACTTCAAGAATCTTAGAAGAATTTTCTTCTAGAACACATGTTATTAATTTTGAGTAGGTACTCCATCGATGCATGTGAATATATTTTCTTGAGTAATATTTCTCACTACCATTTAGTTTTTCAGAATTTTCCAAGTTTCCATTCATTTCTATTATTTTTTTTTTTAAGAATTCAATATTATTATTAAAAAATTGTGTTTATTTCATTATTACCAAATTTAAAATATCCCTTTCTAATATATTTTTATAAGAATCAATTTTTATGGATATTGAACACAGATAAAAAAAACTCTTTTTATAAAATTTATATTTAAGATTTATGAAATATATATTATAATAGGATTAAATAGATTTTTGAGTATTTAGAAATTTACATTTAATTTTTATAATACACAATATAATCTTTTTCTATAATCAATTTAAACAAATTTATGAATTATCTGCTAACTATCTGTATTGTAAACTACAATTTTGCTGATCTTGTTTTAAACACACTGTATTGTTTAAAAAAATTACTAGAAATGGATATAAAGTTATTATAAGGGAAAATAGTTCCCAGATTAATGAATTTAAAAAGCTTCAGAAAGATCTTTTAAAATACTTAAATGTTAAGTTATATAGGGTCGAAAATTTTCATTATAGAGGAAATAAAATACATAAAATAGCAATTAATGATTTAATACGCCAAATTGATACAAGATATGGAGTTATTTTAGATGCTGATTGTATTTTTTTATATAAAAATTGGGATCAGATTTTAATTAATGAACTTAATGAAAAGGTCTCAATTATAGGTAGTCAAGCTCCTGTAGGTTCCTGGTTCAAAAAAAATTAAGGATTTTCCGCTTATGTTTGCGATATTGTTTGATACTCATATTATGAAAGAGTTAAATATTGATTTTGAGCCAAAGGATAATGATATAAATAAAGATACAGGATATCAACTACGAGAAAAATATTTAGAAAATGGATAGGAATGTAAAATAATTCATTTTAAAAGTACTCGTGTATTTAAGCAAAGTCCTTTTAAAAAACTAATATGTGCAGAATACTATTTTGAGGGAATTGAAGAAATTTTTGCGTCGCATTTTGGGAGGAAGTTAACTTTAGGTCGAAATAAGTATATGAGGACGAAATCTAAAATTTTGTATAAGTTAAGCATAATTGGAATATTTCTTGTTAAACGGAGGGGAAAAAAAGGAAAAAAAAAGTGGATCGAAATTTGTAAAAATATAGTTAATAAAGTATAATTTTAAATAAATGGAATTATCAAGTGTTTGGTATTTTAAATTGTATGTTTTTGTTTGAATTTTAAGATGGATTTTCTTAAAAGGGCCTTAATTTTTATCCAATTCCAATATTGAGGCTCATAATTATAATTTTCTTCGAAAATATGAGAAATAAAATTAGATTCTCTAAATTTGAGTATACATCTGCCAATATTATCCGGCGTATCATTTGACACTTTTTTTAGGTTTACTTTATGTTGGTGATATTTTAACCACTTTCGTTCATTGAATTTTAAATTCTCAGGATTATTTGGTTCATAAGTCTTATTTAAAATTCGATATTCTTTTATAACATATTCATATTTTTCCTTTCCATCTTGAATTGTCATTTCCCATGGAATATCTATAATAGCTTCATTATTGAACTTTTTAAAATTTCCCGCCTGCATTTTTATAAATTCCTTAGTATCCCCATTGGTGATAGAGTCAGAACCAATTCTCCATTTTAATGGCAAATTCAAATTTATAATCCATGGAAGTCTCATATCAGCATTAAATAATAGATTTCCACATAAATATCTTTTATATAACCATGTGTATGGTTTGTTTTTATTGATTATTTTCTGGAAGGATTTCCTTAAATTTTTTTCGGATGATTTTGGAATATATTGATTAATATGTACTATAATAGCTATATCATAACCTTCTTCTCTTAATTTAAAAATACCAAAATTTGTTCTCTTTTTTGAAATCTCTGTTGAATAAATCTCTTTCCCATTAACTAAATTAAACCAAGTTTTCTTATTGGATATTAATTCAATTTTTTGGTGATTAAATAATAATTTATTAATAAATCTCGATGTTGATAATATAATTATATGGTCTGCGAATTCTAATTGTCTTTTTATAATCAATTTTGTGATATTATTATACTGATATCCATACTTATCCATTCGTCCAATCGGCAAAATTACACCAATTTTCATTTAAATTCTCCTAAATACATTCATTTTCTAAAAATAAGTATCTGCTGAATGTAATATTAACTAGTTGATTAATTTTTATAATACTTACATCGATATAAAAATAAATTTTTCAAATCTCAATTTTTCCTCTAAAAACAATACATCAATTTAAAATTAAGGTGTTTCGAAAATCACATCTTTCTCATAAAATGTATGTAAATATTTACATATACGAGTCAATATTGAAAAAACTCGTGAGTTGATTGTATGCACAACAAATATAATTATCAAAAAAAGCTAAAAATTTGCAATATTTAGCTTAATATTCACTAGATTATTAATTTTTTATAAATCAAAATATTATTTTTCTGAAGAAAATTATGGTGATTTAGTATTAGCTGAAAATGGAAGGAGAGTGAGTATATTTCACCTCTTATTTCAAAACCTATAATAAAAGAAGGTTTAAAGGTAACAAAAAATTAATAACAAAAAATGAAAAATCAAAGAAATATGAATATATGACTGAAATCAAACCTTTTAAAGAGCCAATATATATAACTCGTCCAATATTGCCACCTATAAAAGAAGTTACCAAAAAAATTGAAGAAATTTGGGATTCTAAAAGACTTACTAATGTAGGAGCTCAACATAGGTCTTTAGAATCGGGACTTTTAAAATATCTTAATACACCTTATTTAACACTTTTTTGTAATGGCACACTCGCTTTAAATATAGCGTTTCAAGCTCTAGAACTAAAGGGAGAAGTTATTACAACTCCATTTACTTTTCCAGCAACTGCAACATCTCTAATTCAAAAGAATATTACACCTGTTTACTGTGATATAAAATTAGATGATTTTAACATTAAACCTGAAAATATTGAAAAATTAATTACACCTGAAACCACAGCTATCATGCCTGTACATGTATTTGGCAATCCCTGTGAAATAGAAAAAATTAATGAAATTGCTAATAAAAACGATCTAAAAATAATATATGATGCAGCTCATTGTTTTGGTGTAAAATATAAAAATAAAGGAATTGGAAATTTCGGAGATGTTAGTATGTTCAGTTTTCATGCAACAAAAATATTTCATACTTTAGAAGGAGGCGCTCTTACTTACAATAACGGTGAGCTTAAGGAAACATTTTTTCTCTTAAAGAATTTTGGGATTAAGAATGAGGAATTTGTTCTTTTACCTGGAACTAATGCAAAAATGAATGAAATTCAAGCAGCAATTGGCTTATTGAATTTACCTCGAGTTGACGAAGAAATTGAAAAAAGAAAATTTCTTACAAAGATTTACAAAGAAAATCTTTGTGATATTAATGGTATAACTTATCTGGATGAAAAGAAGCATATCCGTTATAATTATCAATACTTTCCAATACTAATTAATGAAGAAGATTTTGGAATAAATAGAGATCAAATTTATGATAATTTGAAAAAATATAATATTTTTTCACGTAAATATTTCTATCCTTTGTGTACTGATTATAAATTCTATAAAGAAGATAAAGACTGGAATATTCCAAATGCGAGGAAAATTTCAAATCAAATATTATGTTTACCATTATATGGAGAATTAAAAAAACCAGAAATAGATAAAATATGTCAGATATTAATAAATTTTAAAAATTAAGCAGTGAAATATTAAAAGATTTAAAATAATCTGATATTTAGCTAATGATGATTTCTAAGTAAATGTTGATACAAAATTCTTATAAGGATTATTATAGGAATCTCTGAAATTCTGTTTCTGATAATTCCTTAATAACTATTTTAATAATTTCATAATCTAATTCTTTTTCCCAATCTCTGACTTCTTTCTTACCTTTATACACACTTAAAACATCATTTTGATGTTTTTTTCTTGATTCTTTTAAAAAATCAATCGTTTGCTGTTCCATTTCTAATCCACAGAAATCTAATAATTCAGTTATTTTTTTTAATGGATTTAAAACAAGATCTTCATATTTTATTATTTTAAATTTATCTGGATATTTTGATTCTGCATCTAAAAATAATTTTGTTGCCTCTTTCCATCGGTTAAAACCAAAATATTCTTCAGGTCTAAATTTATTCTTACTTTGAGCAAAATACCATTCGTTCATGAAATCCCATCCTTCTTTGAATTCTTGAGGATTGTTTCTCCAAGAATTTAATACACCACATGGATGCCTGACAATAGCTAAAACAAAGATATTATTAATGAGATCTAAAAACCTGGGAATTAAAAAGTGATATCTTGTCATTTTTGTTACTAAAAATTGAGGTTTGTCTTTCTTTATTTTAAATCGTGGATATATAGATTTATGTATCTTATCTATTTGATCTAGGAATTCATCTTCAGAATCATATAATTTAGTAAAGTATTCTCTAATTTCTCGTTCCTTACTATTAATATTTATTCTATCTTTGAAAGCGTATGAAAATAAAGGTTGAAATTTAAATCTAACATTAGGGGAACTATTAAAAATCTGACCAAACCAAGAAGTACCAGATCTAGGTACACCATGTAGAGATATGATAGTTCTATATTTCATTTTTTTGAATTATTCCGTTTTTTTCGTTGGTTTTACAAAAATATTATAATTAGCTAATTTCGAACTCTAACATTGGTTTTTACAGAATTACATTAATGAATTAATTGAAAATGTGAGTTTACCTGAGTTGTATTTTGTAACAATTAAAATTAATATTAATTCTTGATTATTTTCAATAAATATAATAAACATATATTTAGAAGTTTTATAAGAATGAAATTAGGAATAATGCAACCTTATTTTTTTCCTTATTTGGGTTATTATAGTCTAATTAAAAATACAGATAAATGGATTATTTTTGACAGTATTCAATATATAAAGAAAGGATGGATAAATAGAAATCGAATTTTAAAACCCAAGCAGGGATGGCAGTATATTGTTATTCCTATTAAAAAACAACCCAGAGAAACTATGATAAAAGATACCTTTATTGACCAATCTGCAAATTTAAATAATCTTATTAGGGGAAAATTGACGGTGTACAAAAATATTGCTCCATATTATCAAGATGTTCTTGAATTAGTAAATAAAATCCTCGAAAATGAATTTACCAAAATTTTAGAACTAAATGAATTTATTCTTAAAATGACCTGTGAATATTTAGATATTGAATTTAAATATAAAATTTATTCTGAAATGGGTTTAGACATCAATAAAGTTAATGGTCCAGGGGATTGGGCCCTTAATATATCTAAAGCACTGAATGCTACAACTTACATAAATCCTCCAGGGGGAAAAGAAATATTTGATAAAACAAGGTTTAAAGAAGCAAATATTGAATTAAAGTTCTTGAATATTAACTTAATTCCATATAATCAAAGAAGAAGTATTTTTGAGCCAAGTCTATCTATTATAGATGTTATGATGTTCAATTCCAAAGAAGAAATTAATTCTTATTTTAATAATTACACTCTTACTTGAAATGACAGACTGGAAAAAATTCTGGCAAAATTATAGATTGGTTAAAATAAAGAACCAAAATGATCTTTTTTATCAAGTGGGAAAAACTGATAGTGGCAAGGTAATAAGTGAAAAAATATTTAATACGATCATTTTTGAAATTGTTGAAAACTTAAACTTGAACAAATCTGATAAATTGCTTGATTTATGTTGCGGAAATGGAGTAATTACATATGAATTATCAAAAAGAGTTAATTGTGTAATGGGATTAGATTTTTCAGAACCATTCATAAAAAATGCCATTCAGTTTAACAATTCTAACAATATCAAGTATAACATTTATGATGTGAAAAAGATCAATGAATTGCGAATTCAGAAGAAGTTTACTAAAGTACTATTATATGATGGATTAGCGTATTTTAATAAAAAAGAAGCTAAAGAATTATTAGACACTTTGAGTTTGATTACAACTCCACATGCTAGAATTCTTTTTGGAAGTGTCTTAGATAGAGGAAGAAAATGGCATTTTTTCAATACTTTTAAGAGAAAATTGAATTATCTTATTAATATAAAATTATTAAATAACAATAAAGGATTGGGGACTTGGTGGAGTAAGAACGATTTTACTGCAATGTTGAATAAGAAAACATTCAATTGTCAGTTTCTTGATGAAGATGATGATATCCATACATCTCACTATCGTATGGATGTACTTTTCATTAAAAATGCTTAAGATTTAAGAATAATCCTTTTTTCACTCTATAATCTTAATTTTTTTTTCAAAAAAGTTAAAAATGGATTTCTAATATTCTTATTCTTTTATTCTTAAAATTGATTAACATAAAGAATTAAATTCTTCTTTAATTTTAGATTATTATCAAATTTTTTTATAAAAAAGTATGAATCAATTAGAAAAGAAAGTTGTAGAAAGTACGATATTTAATCTAATTATACAATATGCAAAATTTTTTCTCGGGATAATTGATTCATATCTTTTAGCAAGAGTATTAACACCAAATGATTGGGGAATTTTATTATTATCCTTATCGCTAGTCAATACTGTGATATTTTTTTGTAATTTTTTTCCTCCTGCTGGAGAAGGAACAATGAAATATTATATTCCACAAATTATCAATAAAAAAAATGAAAAAAGCATAGAAATTCGCTATTTTATCTTTCATATATTTAAAATAAGAATTATTAGTCTTATAGTCATCTACATCCTCTATTTAGTATTTATATTTATCTTCAATTTTGATTTAACATTATTCCAGTTATTTCTTATTTTATCTCCTTTAATATTTTTTAATATTATTCAAACGTTAAATATTTCAGTATATCAAGCTTTTCAAAAATTTAGATTAGTTTTCTATGTTGGTATATTACAAAAAATGATTTATACAGCTGGACTTTTATTTTTATTTATTCTTAAATTAGATAACTCACTAGTCTTTTTAGCATACTTACATCTTTTGATGGCTTTTGTAATATTTTTGTTTTCGATTATTTATGTAATTCCATTAATTCCACCTAAAAGTAAAAATGAAAAAGATAATGAATCGATTAAAAAGAAAGAATTTTACTCACTTTATAAAAAATTCGGAGTTTACTTAATGCTTGCGGGAATTATCTCTCAAATCATTATTTTTACGAGAAATTTTATGTTCTTAAATTTTGGTTTAGTTGTATATATCACATATTTTATGATTTGTGAAAACTCTGTGAAATTTAGTCAAAGCTTTGCAGGTTCTGAACGAAGTCCTTATCTATCGATATTTTCCAGTTTAGATTTAAAACATGATGAAGAAAAATTTAGAAATCTTTTATATCAGATATATAAATATCTAATGGTATTTCTCTGTATTACCATTGGGATAATGCTCTTTTACGTTGAATTATATGTTTTAGTTATTTATTCCGAATTGTACGTATCCATGATTGTTTCTGTTCAAATTTTTTTATTTACAGCATTTTCGAAACTTGTGTTGAGAAATTTAATGGTGATAACAAAAGCCACAAATAATACTAAAATGAATTTCTATATTTCAATCGTCCAAGGTATTTTTGGATTAAGCATAATATTATTAGTAGTTTTGTATTTTAACTTTTTTATTTATATAGTATTAAACACATTTATTTCATTTTTAACTTCAGTTGTCTATACTTATTTAATTTATAAAAAACTTAACTTTAAATTAAAGTTAAGCATCATATATAGACCGTTTTTATACTTCCTGTTAAGTTTAATAATTACTTTTACCATAATTCACTTTTTTAATTTTGATTTACTATTTCAGACTTCTTTCCTTAGTCTTTTTATTAAAAGTACATTTTATTTCTTTATTTTTGGTTTAATTTTTTATATTCTAATATATACCACTAAGTATATAACAAAAGAAGAATTTAGCCAATTGGCAACTATTCTACCAGTATTTAATTCAAAAAGTAAAATAATTCAATCCTGCAATAAAATAATAAAGAAATTTCTGCCTTCTAAACCGATTTCAAGTAAGTAGAAGAATTGTATTATTCTGTGTATCACTTATTTTTTATTGATTTTCCTATAAAATTCGAGATAAATCCATCCTTACGGATATTTAAGATTTCTCTACCATAACTATCAAGAGGTTTTTTTATTATTTTTTTTAGTTTAAACTTATTATCCATATAGTTTAACCATCTCTCCTCATTGAACTTTAGGTTTGCTTGATCTCTGGGATTATATGTCTTATTTAGAATCCTCAATTCTTTAATTGTAAAGTTGTATTTTTTTTTTACGTCTAATATAGTAAATTCACCAAATATATCCCTAATTGCTTCATTATCATATTTCTTAAAATTTCCAGATTGAATTTTCTTTGTTTCATGTGTTTCTTTATGACTTATTGAATCTGGACCAATTTCCCAATTAAGATTCAAATTTAAATTGAAAATCCACGGAATTCTGCTATCAGCATGAAAAAGGAGATTTCCACATTGATATGATTTGTATAACCACGAGAAAGGTTCTCTCTTCTCAACCATTTTATTACAACGATTTTTTATTTTTTTCATTGAAGATTTAGGCACATATTGATTTGTATGGATAATAATAGCGACATTTAATCCTAATTCTTTTAATTTTTGAAGCCCAAAGTTCATTCTAGCTACAGCTTTTTTAATTGAAAATATTTCTTGTCCATTAACCAATTCAAACCATGTAAGGTTATTCGAAATCAGTCGTACTTTATTAAATTCATCAAATAGCTCCCTATTACAATATCTAGAGGAAGAGAGAGCAAGAACTTGATCAGCAAACTCTGTTTGAGATCTTAAAATTATTTTTGTAAATTCATTATATTGATATCCATATTTATCCATCCTAGGAACAGGCAATAAGACTCCAACTTTCATACTTAATCTTTTTAATTTAATAAAATATTCATATTCAATCTACATTAAAATATTATAAAGAAAGAATATTTTTTAATTATTTCTTGTCTAAAATTAGAGAAGAAATTAATTACTTGATACAAATCTAACTAATAATTAATAATATTTTTTTGATCTTAAATTCTATTCTAAATAGCTAATGGTTATGAAAAAATTAAATATACAGCCTATAATAACGATTTGTACCATAAATTATAACTCTTCTGATTTTGTATTAAATACATTATATTGTCTTGAAAAAATCACAAAGAACAGTTATAAAGTAATAATAAGGGATAATAGTTCCAACATTAATGACTATAAGAACTTGGAAAGAGGAGTATCAGTATTTTCCAATATTTCGTTATATCGTGTAGAAAATTTCAATTATACAGGGTCATTAGCCCATGGAATAGCCATTAATGATTTGGTTCAACAAATTGATTCTAAATACGGAGTTATTTTAGATGCGGATTGTACATTCCTATTTAAGGATTGGGATGATATACTAATAAATGAAATCAATGATCAATACCCTATAGTCGGAACACAAGCTCCTTTTGGAGGTAAAAGTAAGAAATTTAAAGATTTTCCACTCATGTTTGCACTTTTTTTTGACACAAATGTAATGAAAAAATTACAGATCGATTTTAGACCAAAAAATATTAGGAATGGTAAGGATACGGGATATGAATTAAGAAATAAATATATTGATAATGGATATAAAGGCAAATTAATTAAATTCAGAAGTACACGTACATATAAATTAGGTCCTTTTCATAAACTAATTGTAGCGGAATATTATTTGGATGGTTTTGAACATATTTTCGTGTCTCATTTTGGTCGAGGATCAACATTAGGTAGAAATAAGTATAGTAAAGGTTTTAAGCAAAAAATTTATAAAATTCCAATTTTTGGAAATATATTAATTAATTCTAAAGGCAAAAGTGAAAAAAAAAGATGGATAAGAATATGCCAATCCATCGTTGATGGTTTTAACTAATTTATTAGTTAAATTAAGAAAAATTTTTGATAATTTTAAAGAGATTAGATCTCATATACTCATTTCGAAGTATTACATCAAAAAACTTAAAGATTTTTTTTATGTAGAAGAAGAAATATTTTTTATTTTTTAAATAAATTAAAAGTTTTCCTCTAAAGCTTTTATAATTAATTTTCTTTACATTTAAGATAACCTTTTTAATAGTATATCTATCTATATCAAAAGAAAGAGTTTCGAACCCTGGACTTCTATATTGAGGAGTACATATGTTTTTTAATGATTTAGATAGATAATTTTTATCCTTGTTGTTTTTTACGATGATTTCTCTAAAATTTTTTATTGCAAATTCAAAATCTACTATTTTTAATTGAGAGCCATCCTTGTTAATAAGTATATTAGTAGGATTTAAATCTCTATGAATTATATCCATCCTTTTAAAATCATCTAGGATTTTAAATAAAACAAATTCAATTTTTGTGATATTCCTTTTGAAATGTGAAGAAAAAAGAGGAGGGTAATCGATATATTCTTGAAGAGGAAATAAATATAATCTCTCGTAATAATAAAAAAGATAATTATTATATGGTATGCTTCCATAAAAGAAAGGGACGTAAGGTTTCTCTCTTAATTCTTTAATGAAATTTATGTCATTATTAATAAGGAAGAGTCTAGGGTTGGTTTTTACATTTATAATTTTTACAAAAAAATTCTTAGAACCACATAGAATTTTCATCTGTGATTTTTTTTTAGAAAGTTTTAGAATTTTATAAAATTTTTCAGATAACTTTTTAAGGTTCATTGATGCCATCCATATTTGTCTGGAAGTTCCAAGATTTGAGACATAATAAGAACTGACATATTTGCAGTTATGATATCCAATTTTTCTTAAAAATTTGATTACTTCATTCTTTTTAAGAAGATCAGGATAGAATGCTCTATCTGAAGAGGAGGGCTCATAAAAAATTATTTGAGATGGATTTAAAAGTTTCCTAAACAGAGAAATGATAATATTAATGTCATGATATTCCTGCATTAACCAGTGAATGGCTGAATAGAAAATGATTATATCCACTTTTTTCACTTTATTTAGTAACTCCTCTATAAAATTCTCATCAAATTTAGAGTGAATAAAGTGGACTCTCTTTATATTCTTATATTCTTTTAGGGCTTGAGCAAGTTTAATATTATCTTCATCATAATCAACCCCATAACAAATAGCTCCTTTTTCTGCTAATTTAAAACAAAAATATCCAATATTACAACCAATATCTAATATAATTTTATCTTTTAAATTAGTTTTTTCTATGAATTTTAACCTACTTATATTTTCTTCTCTCCGAGATTTGTTGATAGCAAATTCTTCAAATGGAATTTCCTGATAAATTGTTCCTCCTCCGCTCCCCGGTGATTTAAATGATAAATTTTTAATCAAGTCAATAATGCTTTCTTTAGAACTGATTTTCTTTTCCACTCTTTTGTTTTATTTTTTACATTCTCTAAAGTTTTTTTTGAAAATAATTGATTTTTATTTTTAAATATTTTATAATTAATAACAAATTATTCATCTTAAACATATGAAAACTGAATTTTATATTTTAATAAATAATCAAAAATTTAGGGTATAACACCTTTTAGGTGATCATTAAATTTAAGTTTTTACTCATAGACGCTTAGAACGGTTTGAACGTAATTGTGATCGCTTTGGAGTGTTCTATACCCAATTTTTTTCTTTTTACTACTTTTTATTAAATAACTATACAAAGAACGCCCCACGAGATTTGTAAATGGGATATATCCATATTCCACAAGGAAAGTGT
>SDBV01002212.1_pt1 | contig 29142 bp, 29 predicted proteins | sample 2277081 | NCBI WGS metagenome assembly SDBV01 (sample SAMN10402039, study PRJNA504765) | marine sediment metagenome | isolation source: marine sediment core GS10_PC15, 223 cmbsf | place: Arctic Ocean: Southern Knipovich Ridge | collected 2010
GGCAAGACACGCGACCAGACCAGGAGGATTTTGTGTGCGAGTAACTTGAAAACAATTGGCATGGGAGATATCATGTATGCGCAGGAGAGCGATAATTGGCATGTTCCTGCTTATTATTGGGATTTTACTGACGATGAGCATCAAGAGCAGGCGTTTTGGTTTAAGAATCCGCTGTTTGTCGCGATAGTCGATCTGAAGGGCAGACACAATGCCGAAGATCAGGATATTTTTGAAGAGGAACCGAGAACAGACACGCCGCAACTCAAAGATTTCAAGTGTCCAAATGACAAACGGACAGTTGAAAATGGCGGGCTTCATATAGAGGGAGAAGTTGTCCAGGGCAGCAGCTATGCTATGAACATGACGAGTATCAGGCCTAGGGGTTCCTGGCAAGTGCCAGACAGAGTGTGGGCGCTGAAGACAGACCAAGTGGTAAAGCCGGCTGAAAAGATACACTTTATGGATGGGCAATGGTTCGTAGTATATAGTACTGGAGCTGAGTATAAAAGGATCTGGGATGTTATAGGCGACCGGATGGATGCTCGTGAATGGGATGCGGCGTCATACCGGCACGATGAAGGTGCTAATATTGCTTTCTATGACGGTCATGTAGAGTACTGGCCGAAAGAGAGGATATGCCCATATCTACCTAAACGCTCGGACACGCTGAAGGCTCGTAACAAAATATGGATGCCGATTCCAGGCCAGGAATTCTTTCCAGAATAGTAACAGCCGATATTGATCCCTGCCTTATTGCAACAAGATGGAGATACGGTCTATGCTGTGCTGACCGGAAGCACTTCCGGCGGTGAAGCGATCGAAGGCGAAGAAGAGATTACCATTGTGCCGCCGAAATAATAAAACGCTCTTTGCGACAACGCTAACGCGTGTATGAGCGTAAGCATATGATGTTTGTGCTCTTTTTTTATGCTCTTTCACATTGAATCGCTTAGGATTCTCTCCAGAGTCTCCATCCACGGGATGCCCCACAACGGCATTGCCGATATAAGTTGTTTCCTCTCTATTTTAATCCGTGCTAATCCGCGTTAATCCGCAGTTCCAATTAGTCGTTAGTCGTTAGCCGTTACTGAATAGCTCTAAAGCTGTGTTAATCAGCTTGCTCGACGAAGCCTCGGCGAAGGCGGGTGTAAATCTGTGTCTAAAAATTTTGTCCTTTTTTGTGCCTTGGTGTCTTGGTGTTAAAAATCTCTGCGTTCTCGGCGCTCTCTGCGGTGAATTATTTAACCATTTCAGATAGGCCGTCGAGGCACAATTGCGACCAGGTCTCCATCGTGTCGCGGACATCTTCAAGCTCGGACTGTGTCATAAACGACATCTGCGTTATCATCTGTTCTTTCTTATTGACATTCGGTTCATCTAAAGCCCAGTGGTGGACGATTCCCAGATGCACCTGCCCGACTTCATTGGAATCGTCATTGAGCAAAGCTGCTATCCGGTCGCTGTGTTCCGTCTCTATATTAACTTCCTCAGCTACTTCACGCTCGACCGCTGTCAGATACGTTTCATAAATCCCTAACAGGGACATATCATCGACAGGGTTTATATGGCCGCCGATGCCAATCGACCTGTTGCCCACAAGCCTCTTTTCACCCGCCCTGCTGCCTCTTACATAATTGAGGTACTTGTCCTGACAGCTCATGATGACATACGGAATTAGCTGTTTGAATGACGGGTCCGTCTCGGCCTGGCTGCGAGGCATGAACCGCGGAACACCAGCAACAAATATAGCCTCCAGATATTTTTCCACGTCAAACATCAGACCGTGGAACATGCCTAACTCTTCGAGGATTTTCGTCTCAATAACCATCACCTGTTCTTCAGCCGCCATTTTCATTCCTTAATCAAAACATTTGCCCGTCGTAGTCTTGACGAAGACGGGAGCATCGAGAATATAGTCCATCGCGGCCTCGGTGTAAAGCCGCTGCGGTTTTTTGTACCAAAATCCCAACACATTTACTATAATACCCGGACGGTTTTTCGGAGTACGTCATGAGTAAGACTGATATCGCGTATGTAGAGTGTATAAACCCGCAGTGCCGGGCACAGTTCGATTGCATGGACGTATTGTTCAAATGCCCGCAGTGCGGCTACCTGCTCGATACACTCTATAACTGGGACAAAATCAAGCTGCCGAAAAAGATGAGCGATTTCGCCAAGCGATGGGCCACTCGCAGTAACCGGCTGGATTTTTCCGGTGTCTGGCGATTCCGCGAGCTGCTTAACTTCTGCCCCGACGAACAGAAGGTCACCATCGGCGAAGGCCAGACCATCCTCGAACAGAACTGCGCCATAGCAAAGCACCTTGGCATGAAACCTGATTGCCTGTTCCTTCAGTACGAAGGCCTGAACCCGTCCGGCTCGTTCAAGGACAACGGCATGGCCGCCGCATTCAGCCACGCGATGATGGTCGGTGCAAAATCCTGCGCCTGCGCCTCGACGGGAAATACTTCTGCTGCTGTGGCACTGTACGCCCACAACTGCGGACTGAAATGCACCGTATTTATCGGTTCAGGTAGAATCGCATTCGGCAAGCTGTCACAGGCCATGGACTACGGCGCGCAGACCATACAGATAGAAGGCGACTTCGACGACTGCATGAAACAGGTCCAGGCGGTCTGTAAAGAGCTCGGTATGTACCTGCTCAACTCACTGAACCCGTACCGCCTCGAAGGCCAGAAAACCATCATGTACCGAATCATCGAAGGCCTCGGCTGGGATGTCCCCGACTGGATTATCGTTCCCGGCGGTAACCTTGGCAACTCCAGCGCATTCGGCAAAGCCTTTTCCGAACTAAAACAGCTCGGGCTGATTGACCGAATCCCGCGACTGGCGATAGTAAACTCAACCGGCGCCGATACCCTCGCCGACCTCGTCAACAACAAGCGCCTTGCATGGAACGACGGCAACGTCAATCAGCACATAATAGACCACTACTACGCCGACCTGACCGCAAGGAATTTCTCGCCGCACACCATTGCCTCGGCCATCGAGATTTCAAGACCGGTCAATCTCAAAAAGTGCCTCCGCACACTTGATGTCTGTAACGGCATCGTCCTTGCCGTACCTGACGAAGAAATCAAAGATGCAAAAGCCCTGATAGGCAAATTCGGCTTAGGCTGTGAACCGGCTTCGGCAGCAACTATCACAGGCCTGATTCACCTGCTCGCCGATGGGACTATTGAAAAAGACGCGCGAGTTGCATGCGTCCTGACCGGCCATCCGCTGAAAGACCCCAATCTCACCGTCAATTACCATAAGGACAAAGAGGGACAATTCAGCAATCCGCCTATCGAGGCGCCAAACGACCTTGAAAAAATCATCGAATTAATCGAGTAAGCCTTTAGGATTGGCCTGCTTAGGCGGTTAATATAAGTATTATTATAGCAATACCTGCAGCCAGGATAATACCGCCTAAAACAAGCTCGTACCGCTTTACATTCATTCTTTCTGCACCCCTGTAAAGTATAACAACCCTGCCGCTTAAAGCAAGGAACACAACACTATGAAAAAGATGGTGTATCTCCGCAAGTGTTTTTATGAAAATTTCTTGGATAAATCAGCAAAACTCGTTAGTCCAGCACCTAATAGGCGTTTTATGCCGTAATTAGGTGCTGGGAAAATTCAACACCGCAAACTCCCCTTTGTAGTTCAGTGCCGCCCGGTCGTATGCCCTCGCCGCCTCAACCTCATCCGCGAAATATCCGAGCCGGATGAATTTGCCGTCCGCACACAGTACCGCCCGCCATTTCTTATTCTTACACCGCCTGTCAAACGTTACGCCCTTATACTTCGATAGGCCTTGATTCTTGCCCCTCTCACTGTTCCATACGTTCTGTTTAGGCGTTGCTATCCGAAGATTCGCCCTGCGGTTATCAAGCTTATCACGGTTGATATGGTCAACCACAAATCCCTTACGCCCAGGCAGCACAACTTTATGCATCCAAATCTTAATACACTTCCCCTTCTTTCGAATCATCCTCGTCGCGTAATACCCTTTGCCGCCCTTGCCTTCCATATTCACATGCCATTTATATCTTTTCAATCGCTCATACCATTCCGGGTCAACTATCGCCCACTGCCCTCGTGTAAGCCGAATCCGCCGAAATACATATCCGTATTTAATCTTCCGATAAACCAGCACAGGCCACACGACCATCCATTCAACCCACCCCGGAACTGTCACTTTGATATTATACTCCGCCATTACTATATCCTCCTTTAAATCAGTGCTTGCCACGGCGTAGTCCCCCAGGGACGAAGCCGGGTTCTCCAATATTCAATAGTCAATCTGCAATATTCAATCCGGCTTCTGCCTTCTGTCTTTCAATATTCAATAGTCAGTATTCAATATTCAATCTTCAATCCAACTCCCCTCCACCTTTGGCTGAACTTGCGCGTTATTACGAAATTTTAAAAATTTTGTGTAAAAAATTTGACGTAAGTCCTTGTCAATAAAGGCTGAAATTTTTTTGAAAAATTTTGTTTTTACCCGTTACCCCCCTGCGCGATATCTTTGCACTATCTTGCTACAACGCTTGTAAATGTTTGTTGCTAATACACTTGCAAGCTTCAAGGTGTGAAATTTCAGAGGACCAATATTATCCAGAATTGTAAATGGTTATTAAGAAATGACTTACAAACCCCAAAATTCAGGAATAACCGACACCGATACATGTAAATACAAAAACCAACGACTAAATGAAACCGCGGATAAAATATTCAATAATCAATCTGCAATATTCAATGACCTTCCGCCCTCCGGCCTTCCCCACTGCCATAAGGCTGTCACCGACCGCAGGTCGCCCAGTACCTAATATCGCTGATGCTGGATAATTAGGTGCTGTGGTACCCTGTTTCCTGCTCTCCTGAATCCTACCTCCTGATTTCCTGTTACCCTAAACCCTAATTTTCTATTTTTATTATAACTTCGTTGAAAACCTCCAGATATTTTATACAGTACTTGTCACCTTAGGCGAAGATGCGTCCAATGATTGAAGCAGGCTAATTTGTCACAGAGGTTTTGGCTACATACCAACGACTAAGCTTTATATTGGCAAAAGCTGCCACACCAGTATCCTAAGGATTAACAACTTTAGATAAGATTTAGTGTAAAGGAGTTAGAGAGTGTTGTCCTTTGCCTAGATTGTTGAAGTCGGAAAGGATGGTTAAAAGCGCATGGTTTCAAATGATAGACAAGAAGAGCCGCAATTCGGGAATGACTTAGGTGTGTGGTACCCACTAATCTGGAGAGTTCTGAAGACAAACAGATTCTGGTCACCAGCAATGTGGCTTAAGAAGGACTCGGGGCTGGCGATCGATATCTACGTTGGAGTTTGCTGGGTTGCCGAAATCGTAATTACCATACTTTGTGCCAAGGTTTTCTCTTGGCACGGGGCCTGGACAGGTATATGTTTATCTCTGCTCATCTTTAGAATCGTAGACATTGCTTTTGTTTTGCTGTCGATCTTCGTAAAAGGATTTTATCGCCGAGGGGGAGATTGTCTATCGGCCAATCGGCTAGTAGTACTAATTTTGATTAACGCATTGGAGATAATGTTTATTTTTGCAGTGTTGTATCGGGGCTTTGGCATCATTTATCCGGAGGCCGCAGGTACCCTACCAAGTCTCCATAGTTTCTTTCACAGCCTTTACTTTAGTGTTGTGACAGGTACGACCCTTGGATACGGAACTCCTGCCCCGGCAGGCTGGTTATCTCAATTATTGACGATGGTAGAAACACTCACTATTCTGTTAATTGTTATTGGGGTTATAGGATACGTAGCAGGCGGACGTAGGAGACCACTTGATGGTGAGCACGGTCACGGTTGAAAACCGGTGAGCTTTGTTGTGGAAATGGGATTTTACCTTTGGCGGGAATTCAGAGAATAATTTTGTTCCCGTTGCTTCTTCAATATTTATCCGCCCGTGGCGGATTTATCCTGAGCCAGTCGAAGGACTCGTCCAATTGTATGCCCCACGCCCCCCTGTCATTGCGAGAAAGCCAAAGGCCGACGCGGCAATCTAAAACTATCATTAAAAGATAATCGGAATGCTATTGCTAACTCCGGTCTCTCCTTTAATTGTCTTATTTCCACCGGCAGGAATATCGTGTTAAAATGTTGCGAGTGACAGGACATAGATCAAATTTATTTTTCGTTTCATCGTAGACATTTCTTTCTGTGGAATCTCGTTTATCTTTTATATACTGGAGAAACTCGTTGATAACCAAGCTGCTCTCATCGGAACCGTAACATTTTGCATTAAAGAAGTAAAAGTCAGGTTTGAATTTTTGAGCACCTTTCTGTATTAACTCATTCATTTTATTAATTTCGAACAAACCGATAGGTCTGTTTACGAGTTGATTGCTTGATACTTCCCCATCCAGGAACAGCACATGTTCCTCCCCTGGCTTTATTTCCTTAGTCAGGTTTATTTCCTTAACTTTATCAAGTGTTATAATGGCAATCTTATCGACTTCGATACCAAAATCCAATGCGTTAATATTGAGAAAGTATCCTGAGGTCTCTTTCTTTATATCTCCCATTGTAACATTCACCTTATCAGGCCCACTAATCCATTGGATATTAATCGAAGTCTTTTGAAATCCTGGCACATCAAGTTCACTAAGGTGTTCTTTCCAAAACTTTCTAGCCAGCTCAAATTCAGGCCGATCAAATGGCTTCCCAATGTCACTTGGGAAAACATATCTGAGCCGTTCCTTAGGATTGATGATAATTAGTTCTTCTCGCAGTTCCCGCTCTATTGTATCATGCGGATACAGGAGTTCATTACGTGTATCACATCCTCCGTTTGCTATGTTCCAGCCAACCGGATAGATGTCACGGTAGAACAAACAGCAGTATTCGGTTGAGCCAATTCTAAGTATGGGTAAGGTACCACCACTTGCATAACGAAAAGGAAAGTCTGAACATTTGAATTTAGTATTATCCCTTTTCTTGCCCTTAAAAAAGTCATCTATTCTTTTTTGGAAATGAAACGCTTTGTTTTTAAAATCAGGTATATTTCTCCTGACTTCTTCCTTTCCATGATTATCCCAAACTGCTGGTGTATTGTCATCAAAGTACACAACCAGTTTAGTTCCATCATCATCCGGCTCTAAATAGAATCGATCTACTAATACTTCTAAAATATATCTCTCGGCTTTCCCAAGCGGCTTAACAAGATCTAAATCTATAAGTTTTTTTATCTTAGATGTACAATCTTTCGTCTGCATATCCTCTGTTTTTAAAGAAACATGAACTGAGCCAACACTAATATCCGTTATTCTTTTAAGTATTCTTAAAATCCATCTGATCATTTTCAAACTCATCTATTTAACATAATAAGCTTCCGTTGCTTCTTCAATATTTACCCGCCTATGGCGGACTCGTCAAATCTTTTGGATTTCAACGAATCACATCCTTCTCGTCCCTTCCGGCAATTGGGTCACAACGTTGTGCATCACCTTCGAGGAACCCACCGTGGTTTCCGAGTAAGATGGATGCTATTGTTAGACAATCCATCATTTCCTGCTGAGTGTCTTGCGCAACTGCTGAAGCCCGACCTCGCGGAACTCCGTAAAGTCGGCAAAATAGATTCCAGAAAGTGTGTCAGGTATGGCCTCTTTGTCACGGACCACAGGAAATATTTTTTTCTTTCGCGATATTGCTTGTTCCAACTCCTTCTTTGTCCAGTTGGACTTGATGGCATCCTTGGATACGACAAAGATGATGCAGTCTGCTGCATCTATCATATTGTCAACTGCACTTTTTATGTTGTCACCTACCCGCAACTCAAGTCTGCCAACAAGAAACCGGATATTGAGGTCGGAAAGTTCTCGAATGAGCTCTGTCACGAAATCGGAGTCTGCATGAGTATAGGACACAAATACCGTGCGTTTTGATCTGATGAATCTAAGTATTTCAGCCATTGAGAAGGCGATAGTGGCGCCGACAAAGGAGGCGACTATGCCTCCAGCCAAGGCGAGAACGTTCTTCGGGATCAACTCCGACAGGAAAACGAATAGAGAGGCCAGAGATGCGGTAATGGCAAGGAGAAGTATCAACCGCTTCTGTAGTAGTATGTAAACAAATTTATAGAGTTCTTTCATGTCAGGTGATCCAATTCACTACAAACAACAATACCGAAAGTCCGAATATATCCGGAACTATTATTCCCCAAAATACATGGAGTTTATCATCGTCAACCCATCCAAGCTTGCGAACTAGGGTAGAAACACCCCAAATGCCAAGGATGAATGCCGCTAGTATCCAGGGCACACCTCCAGCTTTTGTAAGAAGTGAGGCTTCATTTGGGGACTTTACCAAGTCTTGGGCTAACTTTGAACTTGCCGCAATAAAGATAAGAAGTGCGGTGACCGATAAATCTAAGCCAACTGCCAAATCTTCTTTCTTGAAGTCTTTGTGGACATCATTTCGAGTAACATATCTCAGAAAAATCGACACCGCTACTGCTATAAGAGGTACGCAGAGTTGCAGGAAATATGGATGAGCCCAGAATTTCACAAATTGTATTCCTTTATTTCTTCAATGACCAACATAATAATATACAACACTATGTAAAGCTTTCCATTTTTTCCTTACAAACCTTTTTTGTCAATCTTTGCAATACCTCCACCCTCCCTGCCAAATTTTCTTCATATAGAGATGATATTATCCAATTTTCCCACCCATCCGCAACCCAAAAACCAGCTCTTTATCAGCATTCAGGGGGTTTTTATTCACCACGAAGGCCATGTAGTTTTGTGAAGTCTTCACTATCTTCATGGTAAGAATCTCTGTGAAATCCGTGTCAATCAGTGTCTATCTGTGGCTCATTTTTGTGCCTCCATGCAAAAAGGGTTCAAAATCCGTTTTGAACACTGAATCAGGAGGCGGGCATAAATAGAGAGCCCGCTGCCCAAGTTAAACCATCTCAGTCAGCGGGTGCTGGTTGCAATCCCGGTCGGTGAGCTTCCCACAACTCACCTGTTCAATTGTCGGTACAATTAAAGCTTCGGCTGCGGAAGCTGTCGAGCTTTATATTTTTATTTGGGGGTGAGCGTGGTTCTATGTCTTCTCGGCACGCGTTCATTCCTTGGATAGTACCTGAAGTTTTTATCTGATGACCTTGAGATATTTTTGACTTTTATGTCCAGTTCCTCAATATCCATTTTGCTCTTGCGGTTGTCGCTAAGGAGCATTTTGACCTGTTTTTCGAGCTTTTTGACTCGATTTTCGAGTAGCTTGACACGGGTTTTCAGAGCTGTCTTAGTCAGGCTTGCAGGTCGAATTCCAGTTTTACTTCCAATATCGTTTACGTCATTTACATCATTGGGTTCCGCCGCTGTTAGGTACAAGCAGAGCATGGCCGTAACTGAAACAACCATGAGAATGAGAGTTGAACGTTTCATGTTTTTCCCTTCCTAAAAAAATCATACTGCAAATCTCTATGGGATACAGGATTATATAATTTAGGTCCGAAGTCAAGAAATTTTACACTTGCAGGGTTGAACAAATCCCTCTATTTTCTCCGGACAGATTTTTTGGTCATTTCTTTCATACCTTCACCCTCCCGGCTAAATATTTCTTCTTCATATGCAACATTTATTATCCAATTTTCCCACCCATCTGCAAGCCAAAAACCAGCTCTTTATCAGCGTTCAGCGTACTCCATTTTCTTGGTGGAGAAGCTTAATTATTGAAGCTTTGAAGCGGGCTGTCAAACAGCCCAAATACAAAGGCAGCTAACCAGCGAGGCAAGCTCGCTTGTCGGGAGGTTAATGCCTTTGGATGAAAGTCATCGCCAGATGTCGCATCAAAGCTACCCTCTGCGGTCTCTGTGTCCTCTGTGGTGAAAAAAATCAGCGTAATCAGCGTCTAAAAATAACCTGTGTCAATCTGTGTTAATCAGTATCTAAGAAAATTAGTGCCCATTCGTGCAGGATTTGACATGGTCCCTGAGGGACGTGGATGAGGTCGAAAGTCTTGAATAAGCTCGCTTATAGAAAGAATTTAGGCCGAGAACACATAGGCATCAAAGATGCCAAGACAAATCCCCTTCGTGCCTCCGTGGTAAATAATCTGTGTAATCCGTGTAAATCATGTGTCAATCAGCGTCTAAAAAAATCAGTGTTAATAGCTTTGATGAAAGTCCCAAAGGGACAGCAGACTGAGGCTGCGAACCGGCGCGGCAAGTGTACCTGACGGGAGGTTTGAGCCTCTGGATGAATAGGCCATTGAAGACGGCCTCATCAAAGCATAATCTGTGTAATCTGTGGTGAAAAAAAACAGTGAAATCAGCGTAATCAGCGTCTAAAAAATTTACTTGCATGTCCCTGCCAATTTGGTATAATTTACCTGTGATGGTTACAAATTGCACAATTCGTTCAATTAGCACCAGCCTCTTGCTGCTTCTGGGCCTTCGGGCCCAATAAGAGAAGCGTACATACATATATTTCAATTCCCATTTTTAAGCAAAAAACATAGATTTTTTGCGCTTTTGACGGTAAATTAGCGTTTTTAATCGCAGATTACGCAGATTTTGAATCGCTGATTACACAGAGACCGCAGAATCGCTATTTAATATTGAATAGTGAATATTGAATAATAGTCGCCGTATCCTTCGACTACACCTAGGACAGACCGGCGACTGCTAAACGGTATAGAATGACGAAAGAATGAGGATAGAACCATGAAACCTAACAGAGTGATAATATTCGACACGACGCTGCGGGACGGAGAGCAGGCCGCGGGGACGCGGCTCGGTTCAAGAGAAAAGCTCGAAATAGCCCGTCAGCTCGCAAGGCTCAACGTGGATATCATCGAGGCTGGGTTCCCGGCTTCGTCGCCGGAGGATTTCCGGGCGGTCCAGTTGATATGCGAGAAAATCCGAACGGTCACCATCTGCGGCCTGACCCGCGCCAGGCCCGAGGATATCGATATCTGCGGCAAGGCTATCGCCAAGGCCAAACGCAGCCGAATCCATACCGGTATCGGTGTTTCCGACATCCATATTCAGGGCAAGTTCGGAAGTACCAAGTACGGCAGGACGATGGGCCAGAAGAAAGCCAATATCATCAAGATGGCGGTAAAGGCCGTCAAACGCTCGCTCAAATACACTGACGACGTCGAGTTCTACGCCGAGGATTCCGGTAGAGCCAACCGCGAGTTTCTCTATGAGATACTCGAAGCGGTTATCGACGCCGGGGCAACGACTTTGAATATCCCGGACACAACCGGCTATGCGATACCCGAGCAGTACGGCGGATTGATAGCCGACATCCGGGCGAATGTACCGAATATTGGCAAAGCTATAATCAGTGTGCACTGTCACAACGATTTGGGAATGGCGGTAGCCAATTCATTAGCCGGCGTCAAAAACGGCGCGAGACAGGTAGAAGGTACGATTAACGGAATTGGCGAGCGTGCGGGCAACGCAGCTATTGAAGAAGTGATAATGGCGATTCGGACGAGGAAGGATTTCTTCGGTATTGAGACTAAGATTAAGACCGAGGAATTCTATCGTACGAGCAGGATGGTAGCGGATATGCTGGGTGTGCCTGTACCGGCCAATAAAGCCGTGGTCGGCGATAATGCCTTTGCCCATTCTTCCGGTATTCATGTCGATGGTGTGCTCAAGAAACGTGAGACGTATGAGATTATGAGGCCTGAAGATGTGGGCTCACCGAAGACAAGGGTTGTGCTGACAGCAAGGACGGGCAGGCATGGTTTGAAGCATCGGCTCGAAGAGCTTGGACATAAGCTAAGCAAAAGTGAATTGGATAAGACGTATAAGCGGTTCATCGAAATTGCTGACAAGAAACACGAGGTATTCGATGAGGACCTGGCCGCGATAATCAGCGATGAAATTTACGCGGTTGATAACGTATTTAAGCTTGAGTATCTGCACGTCGCGTGCGGAACTGGTACTCTGCCGACGGCGAGTGTGAAAATGACAGTCAGGGGCAAAGAGAAACAGGCAGCGGCATACGGTGACGGGCCTGTCGATGCGGCGTATATAGCTATACGTGAGGCGACGGGATTGAGCCCGAAATTAGAGAATTATTCGATTCGAGCCGTGACCAGCGGAAAGGAAGCGCTTGGTGAAGCGACGGTGAAAATCCGCGAGGCTGACCAGAGCTTTATAGGCCGCGGCCTGAGTACAGATATTATCGAGGCCAGCGCCAAGGCGTATGTCGATGCGCTGAACAGGGCCGTGGCGACAAAAAAAAGTAAAAAGGAAAAAGTAAAAAGTAAAAAGGAAAAAGTAAAAAGGAAAAGGTAAAAAGGAAAAGATGGGATGCTGAATAGCGATTGACGAGCGACGAATTACGAATGAAAAAAAGACAAGTCGCCGTGCCGGCGACTGCTAAACCCCCGAAGCTGGCTTCGGGGCTAAATAAATATAAGGATTAAAACATGGGTAGTACGATAACAGAGAAAATATTGGCAAAAGCAGCGGGTAAGGCGACGGTCAAGGCTGATGATTTGATCGATGCGAGTATCGATGTGATAATGTGTCATGATGTGACGACTCCGCCTGCGATATCCATGCTTGAAGATAAGGGAATCGATGCGGTTTTTGACGAAGAGAAAATCGTGGTGACGCCCGACCACTTTCAGCCTGCCAAGGATATACAGAGCGCCGAGCTTCATAAGCGGCTTGATAAGTGGGCCCGCAAGCACAATATCAAGTATTACTACAAAATCGGGCAGGCTGGTGTTTGTCATGCGCTTTTGCCGGAGCAGGGACATATTCGGCCCGGCGAGGTGATAGTCGGCGGCGATTCGCACACATGCACCTACGGAGCGTTCGGCGCGTTCAGTACGGGTATCGGCTCGACAGACCTGGCGGCGGCGATTGCGACGGGTAAGCTGTGGTTCAAAGTGCCCGAGTCAATAAAGTTTGTATTAAAAGGTTCGCTCGGTAAAGGCGTGTACAGCAAGGACGTGATACTTGCGGTTATCAAGCGAGTTGGCGTAGATGGTGCGCTGTATAAGGCGATGGAGTTCGTGGGCCCGGTGCTTGCTGATATGTCGATGGAAGCTCGGATGACGATAACTAATATGGCTATCGAGGCCGGCGCCAAGAACGGTATCATGAACGTCGATGAGACAACAAAAAAGTATCTCGATGGGCGGCTAAAGGGTAAAACCGATTATGAAACGTTCGCATCGGATGCTGATGCGAAGTATAGTGAGACGATAGAGATTGACTGTTCGAAGTTAGAGCCGATGGTGGCGATGCCTCATCTGCCGAGTAACGGCGCTGCGATTAGTGAATGCGCGGGCAAGGAGATGGACCAGGCATATATTGGCAGTTGTACTAACGGGCGGATGGAAGATTTGAGAATTGCAGCTTCGATTATGAAGGGCAAGAAGGTGGCTATAAGGACGCTGATTGTGCCGGCCACTCCGACGATATGGAAGCAGTCGAAGGATGAAGGCCTGTTCGATGTGTTCTATGAAGCGGGATGCGTTATCGCTGCGCCGACGTGCGGGGCGTGCTTAGGCGGATTTATGGGAATCCTTGCCGAAGGTGAAAGGTGCGTCAGTACGACAAACAGGAACTTTGTCGGCAGGATGGGACATCCGAAGAGCGAAGTTTACCTGGTGAGTCCAGCTACTGCTGCGGCAAGCGCAATTACAGGCAAACTCACAGATGCAAGAAAATATCTGTGAGAAATACTAATATCTAATTTCTATCCCGATGAGTCGGGACTAAACAAATACTAATGACCAAAATTCAAATTACAAAAAGGGAGTGAAAATTATGGATGAGCAAAAAAGACCAAAACGTTTCGTTTCGATTCTGATAACGGTTGCCGCGGTGTGCAGCCTGATTACCTCGCTGCTGATGGTAGCCAAGGAGAATTACAGCTCCGGGCTGCTTACGCTTCAGCTTTTTACGACGCTGCTGCTGGCAATCGCAGCCATAGTCAACTGGTACCAGTATTCGAAACAATATGTAGAATTCGAAGTCGAGAAAAGGCTGAAAGAGCAGTCAGGCAATTAAGTAGAAACAGACAACTTGAAAAGATATTTAACCAGGGATTACGCAGATAATGTAATCTGCGGTTAAATAAGAAAAGGAAAAAGATGAGTAAGGCGCATGTTTATAATAGAGATCACATTAATACGGATGAGATAATACCGGCGAGGTATCTCAATACGGACGATGAGCAGGAATTGGCGAAACACTGCATGGAAGACCTCGACGCGGAATTCGTCAAAAAAGTAAATCCCGGTGATATTATTGTTTCCGGCGATAACTTCGGATGCGGCTCAAGCCGAGAGCACGCTGTATGGGCGCTTCGCGGGGCGAAGGTAGCGACGGTGATAGCGAAGAGCTTCGCGCGGATATTTTACCGCAATGCAATCAATAACGGGATGTACATCATCGAAACACCCGAAGCAACCGAAGCAATCAGCGATGGGGACGAGATCGATATCGATTTTGAAAATGGCTTGATAAAGAACAAGACAACAGGTAAGGATATTCGTTTTAACCCCCTGCCGGACTTTGCCAGGGAGATAATAGCAGATGGTGGATTGTTAGAACACATAAAAAAACGCAGATGACAGAGGACAGAAGACAGAAACTGAATGACGAATATCGCCCGCCGTCGCTTCCGCCTACGCCAAGGCTTCGGCGAGACAAGAAAGCTATGGCGGGTAAAAATAACGATTTACGAACTACGAATGGTAGTGAAAGGGAAGGTTTAGATGGGTAAGAGTTATAATTTAGCGGTGATGCCGGGTGACGGGACCGGGCCTGAGGTTACGGCTGAGGCGGTCAAGGTATTAAAGGCGGCAGCAGATAAGTTCAGTTTTAAGGTCGAGTTTACGGAATTCGATTTCGGCGGTGAGCGATACAAGAGAACAGGAGAGACGCTGCCGGACAGTGCCGTAGAAGAGCTGCGGAAGTTCGATTCGATACTGCTTGGCGCTATCGGCCATCCGGATGTCAAACCCGGTATTCTCGAAAAAGGAATACTGCTCAAGGCCCGGTTCGAACTGGACCAATATATAAATCTTCGGCCTGTGAAACTGTATCCGGGAGTGCTCTGCCCATTAAAGGACAAAGGGCCTGCGGAAATTGACTATGTGGTAGTGCGAGAAAATACGGGCGACCTTTATACGGGGACAGGCGGAATTTCGATGAAGGGAACGCCGCATGAAGTGGCGGTACAATCGGCGGTTTATAACCGGTTCCAGGTTGACCGGTGCTTGAAGTACGCGTTCGAGTATGCCAAGAAATACGGCAAGAAATCACGCGGAGTCGGCAAGGAAAATACGCTTGCACTTTGCGGCAAGACAAACGTGCTGACGTACGTTTATGATTTGTGGGAACGAGCGTTCCATGAGATGGGCCAGAAGGAGTACCCTGATATTCGGCGGGACTATTATCATGTTGATGCGACTTGTATGTGGATGGTCAAGAACCCGGAATGGTTTGATGTAATTGTGACGGGTAATATGTTCGGTGACATCATTACCGACCTCGGAGCTATAACTCAGGGAGGTATGGGGATAGCGGCAGGTGGCAATATCAACCCGGAAGGTGTGAGTATGTTCGAGCCGATTGGCGGCAGTGCGCCTAAGTACACAGGCAAAGGCGTGATAAATCCGTTAGCAGCAATATGCGCGATGCAGATGATGTTGCAGGCGTTAGGCGAGGAAAAAGCCGCTGTGAAAGTCGAAGAGGCGGTGAAGTTCGTAACAGCCAATAAGCTCAAGAGCATGCAGGCAGGCCAGATGGGTTATTCGACGAGCGAAGTAGGCGACCTCGTCGCAGAACAAGTAGCCGGTTAGTTTTGAGTTTTTATTTTTGAGTTTTTATTTACTGTTATGCCGGCGAATTTGACGCCAGAATATTTTAAGGCTGAAAAGTGGTTCCGCAGTGCGACGACCAACGAGGAGAAAATCCTCGCGCTGGAGCAGATGCTCGCGGTAATACCGAAGCACAAAGGTACGGACCACATGCGGGCGGACCTGCGCCGCAAGCTGAGCAAGCTCAAAGACGTCGGGTCTCAGAAAAGCGCCACAGCCAAACATGTTGATGTATTTCACGTCAAGCGAGGCGGGTCCGGACAGATTGTGCTGCTGGGTGTGCCGAACAGCGGCAAGAGCACAATTGTCGGGGCATTGACCAATGCGAAGGTGCACGTGGCTGATTTTCCTTTCGCCACGGGTGCGCCGGTGCCGGGGATGATGAAATTTGAGGATGTTCCGATTCAACTGGTCGATATGCCGCCGATTACTGCTGAGTACAGCGCACCGGGGCAGGTGGGGACTTACCGCAACTGTGATTTGATTGCGATGGTGATTGATTTGTCAGCGGACGTTGAAGAACAAATGCTCGCGCTGCTGGATTTTCTCGAATCGCGACGGTTGCTGATAGATGAGGAAACACCGGAGGAGGACTCTACGGGGAACCTGCTGGGCAGAAAAGCATTCTGTGTATGCACCAAGAGTGACATCGCCGAGCAAGGTGCGTTTGACAAGGTACGCGAACTTAGTGAAGGTCGATTCAACTGCATAAAGGTTTGCGCCCAAGACACAGAAGATGTTAAGCAGCTTGGGGCAGAATTTTTCAGGAAGCTTGGTATTATACGCGTTTACTCAAAGCCGCCGGGGCACAAAGCAGACATGAAGGACCCTTTCACACTGCCGGTTGGTTCGACGGTGATGGATTTGGCACGTGCGATTCACCGCGACCTGGTTGAGAAGTTCAAGTTTGCCAGGATTTGGGGGACCGGTGTTTATGACGGGCAGAATTGCCAGCGCAATCACGTACTGTGCGATAAGGACATCATTGAACTGCATTTCAGTTAGTCTTTTGCGAAAGATAATTCATGCTTTTCAGGCAATTCGAAGAAGCAAGTGGTTACTGCGGCAAATGTCTGAAACAATCGCCCGTGCGACGAGTACAGGTGAGACACTGGCCTCATTTGGTGCTTACGCTTTTGACAGCAGGTCTATGGGCGATAATCTGGATTCTTGATGCGAGAAAGGTTAGAAAGATGTATAATTGGCGGTGCCTGAAGTGCGGGGCCCAGGTGTATAAAATAATGGCACCAATCGATATCTGAGTGTTTGAGTAGAAGGTAATGTTATGGAATGTAAAAAAGAGCAAAATCTACAAAACTGCAATTGTTCGTATCCCGGCTGTGAGAGAAAGGGCCTGTGCTGTGAGTGTTTAAGCTATCATTTGTCGAGCAGGCAGCTTCCCGGCTGCTGTTTTCCTGATGACGTAGAAAAAACCTACGACCGCAGTTTCAAGGCATTCGCCAGGGCGTGGGACCTGTAATTAGCGTATCCGTCTTCGCTTCGCTACGCCGCGACAAGCAGAGTTTAGGGTACAGCGTATAGCAAAATCAGGATTTTTTTGCCTGTTGCCATGAGCTGCGTTGAGTTGCGTGGAGGCCTGAGACGACGGTTACAACGGCGGTCAGGATGTAAGTCACGGTTATAATGTACCAGCCCCAGGGAACATCGTGGATGTGGGCCATTTTTACCATCACCATACCAATAGCAAAACTCTGGAGGAACATTTTTATTTTCCCGGACACTGTTGCAGCAAAATTTACACCGCGCGCTTCTGCTATATGACGCAGGACGGTTACGTACACTTCCCGCAAAATTATTATTGCTGCGTAACTCCATTGAATTACAGCAAGAGCCGGACGGTTAAGGTCGAACAATGTCGGTTGGCCGATGAGGGCGAAACAGATAAAGGCTCCGCAGACCAAGACTTTGTCGGCGAGCGGGTCAATCATTCTGCCGAACTTGCTGGTGACGCCGAGCCTGCGTGCGATGGCTCCATCGACCATGTCGGTCAGGCCTGCAATTACGAACAGGATGAAGGCAATATCGAGGAACCACCACTGCTTTTGGGGGGCAACCTTCGGAAACCAGAGTATCATTACCAGTACAACGACTGTCAGAACGAACCGGCCGCAGGTAAGAATGTTCGGTACCTGGTTGAGCAATCTCCTTAGCATAGCAACTGAGTTTACTTAGACAGGCGGGATTTGCCAAGGCTAAATCCGCCGCGGCGGATGAATTTGCTCTACGAGCAGGTCGTAGTCTTTGGTGCCGGTGACTTTCGTTTTTATGAATGTACCGGGCCCAACGGTGCATCGATTCAATATGCATACGCTGTCGATTTGGGGCGCCTGGCCGTAGAAGCGCGCGTGGGCCGTACCGTCGGCTTCGAATGAATCTATAAGACAGGTTAATTCGGTGCCTACCCGCTGCTGGTTGTTTTCAAAGGCAATCTGCTGCTGAGCAAGCATCAGTTCTTCTATGCGCTCATCTTTCACATCTTCGGGCACCTGGCTGGGCATTTCGGCTGCCGGAGTACCGGATTCGGCGTAGTACCTGAAGCAGCCGAGGGCGTCGAATCGTACATCGCGGATAAATTCAAGCAATTCGGCGAACTGCGAATCAGTTTCACCGGGAAATCCGACAATAACCGTAGTACGCAGGATAGAATCGGGAAGATTGGCGCGGAGCTTATATATGGTGTCACAGATTCTTTTTTTGGTGTCGGGCCGATGCATACCTTTGAGTATGCTGTCATTGATGTGCTGGATTGGAATGTCGAAGTAATGCACAACCTTATCGGCGGCTGATACGGTGTCGATTAGCTGGTCGGTGATGCCAAGGGGGTATAGGTACATCAGGCGAATCCACGACAGGTGAGGCAGAGGCTGCAGGTTGGCAATCAATTGGGCCAGGCCGTCTTTGATTTTCAGGTCGCGCCCATACGACGCGGTATCCTGAGCGATGATATTGAGTTCGAGAGTACCGGAATCGATTAACTCGCGGGCCTCATCCAGGACCTGCTGCATCGGCTTCGAGCGGAATCGGGCCCGGATTGCAGGAATAGTACAGAATGAACAGTTATGGTCGCAGCCTTCACTTATTCGCAGATATGCCGAGTGTGCCGGGCCGGTCCGCAGCCTGACACGGTCATTCGCCACGTGCGAATCATCGTGGTCGAGGTAGGTACGACTCTTACCTGACTTTAGCGACTTTGAAATGATACTCGTAATGTCGTCCCGGCGACCGAGACCGGCAACGGCGTTGAGCTTTGGAAACTTGTCTAATAAGTCCTGCCCCATTCTCTGGGCAAGGCAGCCAACGACAATGACCTTTTTGAGGCGGCCCTTCTTTTTCCAGCTCAGGGCTTGCTCGATGGCCTCGAATGCTTCGAGTTTAGCGGGCTCTATGAAACCGCAGGTATTTATGACAACGACGTCGGCCTGGGCGGGATTGGAGAGTATTACGTATGCGGATTGTGCAATTTCGGCGAGCATTCGCTCGGAATCGACTGTGTTCTTGGGACAGCCGAGGCTGATGAATCCTACGGTGACCGGTCTGTCTTTTAGCTGCTTCATGAGACTAAGGTATCAGAGACGGACGCAGGAATCATCTTTTTTCGGCCCGTATAGAGCAATTTTAATGAAAGCGGTTGAAATTTTACGATACGCAGCATATAGTCCTTGTATACGAGGATGGTTGTGTAGATGTTTGGTCGCCTTTTCAAAACCGCACGCAATATCATGTTGCTCTGGTTTGTTCCGGCAGGGTTTCTCATCGTCCTATCGGGGTACCAGACCCAATCAGAATCAGCAGAAACATTTATTACTATCGGCGAGTCGGCGAAAGTATTCTTGGCTTGGGATGACTTTTGGTGTATAATGGTTTATCAAGTGGCAGCTTAACCAATGGCGGCAATTTTCAGAGGTAAGTAAATGGATGAGTTTAAGCCCGACGATTTAAATTTGGATATGGGAAAATCGGACAAGGACCTCAGTCCAACCCCATTCGAGAGTAGTGGCGGCCCTGAGACAGAGGTATCGCATGCCCCGCTTAATCTGGGTGATGGGGACGATTCGTCGCCCGCACCAGCGGCAAAACCAATATCGAAGCGGGCAGCCAGGTCACAGGCATCCGTAACACCAGGCGACAGAATTACAGGTGTTAGAATATTCTTCACTAAACTGCACGCAGGAGCCCTGGATTTTCTGAGCGAGCAGATAACCGAGTGGCTAAAAAACAATCCTAATATAGCTGTAAAACGTACGAACATAACTGTAGGTGAGATCGCAGCAAAAAAAACCGAGGCGAACCTGATTATCACAGTCTGGTTTTGATAAACCGCATTTTGAAAACGCAGTAATATTCGGGCAATATCGTACCGGTCTTGCCGAAGTTGAGAAGGTAATGGTGGTGGTACAGCGAGAGTTGACAGGTAAAGCACAGTCTCCGCGGAATTTTCCCTTGAACGATAGATGAATCTCAGTAGAATGGTCTGCCTTGATTGCCCAATGGATGAGGGCAATTTTTACTAAGGGCGATTAGCTCAGCTGGCAGAGCAGCTGACTCTTAATCAGCGGGTCACAGGTTCGAGTCCTGTATCGCCCATTAGTTTTTTGGCCGGTGTCAGGTGACGACATTGGCACGCTCCCCGAAAACTGATCCAGTTTAAGTGAGAGTATAATCGACAAGTTTGGTATATTATTAGCGCTATTTTTATAGCATAGCACACATTCGAAGCGATTACAATTGGTCAAAATATTGGCTACTATCTTGGTGTTGCATCGGGAAGACCGCCGTCGACAGGTATCGTTGCGCCGGTAGTTGGGCTCTGGCGGCTGACAAAATACAATACCGCATTGCCTACATCTCGACCCGTTACTCTGGCTTTGAGCAGATTTCGATTTCGATAATATTCGTGAAGTTCATCTTCACTAATACCGCGAACTTTCATCCTATCTTTACCTATAAGTTCCCATAGGCCTGATTTATATTTGCCTTCAGAAAAGACAGCGTCTGGTGCTACCATGTTGACTCGAATGTCATGTTCGGCAAATTCCAGACTTGCTATCCGGCCGAGCTGATGACACGCGGCTTTAGTTGCACTATATGCTCCAAAGCCGGCACTTGGCGAAGGTACGTTTTTGCTTGATATTATCACAATATCACCGCCTTTACCTTGTTCGATTAACATTCGGCCAGCTTCTATGAGAACTATAAGAGTACCATCAACATTTACACTCTCAAGCTGCTGAAACTTTTTGATATCCATATCAATTATTTTTGATACATGTGCAATTCCAGCATTGTGTATAACGATATCAAGCTTACCATACTTGTCAAAAACAGCAGTAAAAGCTTTTTTAACCGACTCGGTATCAGTTACGTCCATAACAATACCTGCAGATTTTCCTGGTAAAATCTGGTCGAGGTCTTTAGCAAAATTATCAAGTCTTTCCCCGGGCAGGTCTGTTGCTACCACAGTACAGCCATTCTCAAGAAGAACTTTACATATGCCATAACCTATTGCTCCTGCCGCACCGGTTATTAAAGCAACTTTTGCATCTAATGGTTTATTCATAACTTTTTCCCACTGCTTCTAACATGAACTTTGCATTCTCTTTAGGTGTCTTGCTGTCAAAGACAGCGCTTCCGGTAATAACAACATCCGGGCCCATCGTGGCAACCTCGACAATGTTGTCTTTCTTGATGGCACCGTCAACGAAAATCAGAGTGTCTCCTTTGATTTTTTTCAATTCAGCAATTCTGTCGGGTAACTCTGAGATAAAGTTTTGTTTCCCGGTTTTGGGCCCCACAACCAATAGTAGTACAATATCAATATCGTCAATTGAACCAGCAGCAACATTAATCGGTGTTTCGGGATTGAGAGAAATGCCTTTTAATATCCCTCTATTCGGGTCATTGGCATTTTGCATTTGGCCTATTCTCTGTAATGTCTGAGCAATATCGCCACAAGACTCGACAGCAAAGGTGAGCATATCTGCACCTGCTTTAGCAAAATCATCAATGTGATTTTCAGGTCTATCGATAAGCAGATGCACATCCTTGAGCATAGAAGTTTTAATACCCTTAACGAAGGATGGACCAATCGTGATCTTTGGCCAGAAATGACCGTCCATCACATCAAAATGTAATAAGTCAACACCGGCACTTTCAATTAACTCAAGTTCTGAACCAAGATCCATTATATCAGCGGTCAAGACACCTACACTGACCGTTGGAGTAACTGCTTTTAGCTCGTTTATTATTTTCATATTAGCCGGTTATTTCTTTTCATTCTTTAGAGTTTCATATAAATCAAGTGCATCTTTGGGTTTCATATTTTCATGCACAACTTTACTTACTACTTTCATCATTGCCTCCGGAGCATCAGACTGGAATATATTCCTGCCCATATCTACACCGCTGGCTCCACCCTGGATTGCATTGTAAGCCATGGTAAGGGCATCGAGTTCTGGGATCTTCTTTCCGCCTGCCATTACGATAGGTACCGGGCAGGATGAGGTAACCGTTTCAAAATCCTCAGGAACGTAATAGGTCTTTACAATATTAGCTCCAAGTTCAGCGCATATACGACAGGCAAGACGGAAGTATTTTGCATCTCTGACCATATCTTTGCCCACTGCTGTCACAGCCATAGTTGGAATTCCGTATCGCATACCCATATCCACTAATTTGGTCAGGTTGTGAACTGAGCGACTTTCAAACTCACCACCAATGAAGACCTGAAGCGCAATAGCAGCTACGTTCATCCGAATAGCGTCTTCGATATCTACGGCTAAATGTTCATTTGACAGTTCTTTAAGGATACTCGGTCCACCGCTGCATCGCATGACGATCGGCTTAGTAATCGAAGGTGGAACAATGGTACGAAGAATACCGCGAGTCAGCATAAGTGCATTTGCATAAGGTATTATCGGCACGATAGTCAGGTCGATACGTTCCAGGCCTGTGGTTGGCCCCTGAAAATATCCGTGGTCGATAGCTAACATCACGGTATTGCCGCTATCAGGGTTGAATATTCGAGACAGGCGGTTTTTCATTCCCCAGTCCAGTGCACTTGCGCCCTTAAGGAAGAAGCCACGCTTATCCATTGGAACATCTGTATAATAATTTTTTTCTCTTTTACTTGTATCAACTTCCGGCATTTTTTTCTCCTTCAACCTTTTTATTCAGAAAAAACATCTTTTAGGTCTTCTGCTTTGCCGTATTTATAAAGATATCGATTTCTTTCCTCTCTCCATAAGTCCTCTGGAATTGGCTTTGCTCCACCTAGTACCTGTGAATGCAGGTATATGCAAGCACTCTTCTCGAGAAACTGACAGCATACAATCGCTTCATCAAGGTTTCTGCCCCCTGCAACAGCTCCATGATTGCCAATCAATACTGCGTAGGAATCCCGACCGATGGTTTTACGTGCGGCTGTTGCCAACTCCATATGCCTGCCTGCTGGAATATATTCAGTACAATTTACTACTCCCCCTATTACTTCTGCCATGTCGTCACAAATCACTGGAAGTGATATACCTGTAGCTGCCATTGTTGAAGCATATGTAGAATGACAATGTACAATGGCTCCTATATCAGGTCTTTCAAGCATTATCTGGCGATGAAGTTCCATCTCAGAAGTGGGTACGCGACTCCCTTTGACACGTTCACCCTGAAGGGTAATAACTACCAGATCACTCGGTTTTAATTCATGATACTTAATCCTTGAGGGTGTAAGCAGCAGGCCATCTTCTACCCTAACAGAAATGTTACCCCAAGTTCCAATAAAAAAGCCAAGCTTATCCTTCATAAAAAGGCAAGTATCAATAACTTTTTTTCTGAGTTTAAGAGTATCTTTAACAGTGATTGCTTCAACTACCATATTACCCTCTAGAGTCTTTTTGTGTAAAATCTTCCAACCACTTAATATCCCATAAAGATGGAAAAGAATGATATTTATAAGGGTATTGCTTCAAGATGTCTTTGTTTATCTCTATCCCCAAGCCAGGTTTTTGTGGTAACTTGAAATATCCCCTTGGCCTGCCCCTGTTTTTCGTACCAGTTGTTATGAGAGTATTCTCCTTGTCTTGAGGAAGGCGTAGCGTAACGGAGCCTTGCTCGAGACACTTAACCGCGAACGTTGCCGGGACCATATAATCTCCCGATAAATCGGGACTGTGCGGACGGTAATGATTATAATCCATCCGCCAGCGATCTACAACATATCTCAATTCATCAATATGTAGAAATAATTCTCTGTTCCTTTCTAAAAATGCCCTGAAGATTCCTATAAAACTAAAGGAAAATTCCCAAGAAGAATATCAATTACTTTGACTCATATATTTCACCGAATATGCAGAGAACGCTGAGGTTCGTCTGTTTATCTGCTCCATTCTAAGTCACTCCTTGTCAGGCCATTATTTGTTTCAGGTTTTTATAAAAAGGCGGAAATACCGCGCCTTTTTCAGTCACGATAGCGGTAACCAGCTCATACGGTGTCACATCAAAAGCCGGATTATAAACACTGATATTTTCCGGGGCAATCTGCCTGCCGTACCAGTTAGTAACTTCCGCGGGGTCTCTTTCTTCGATGGGAATATCCTTTCCGGTTGCGGCGTTCATATCAATCGTCGGCGTTGGAGCGGCAATATACAAAGGCACTTTAAAATGATTTGCCAAAACCCCTAATGACATCGTCCCGATTTTGTTTGCGACGTCACCATTGGCCGCGACCCGATCGGTGCCGGTAATAATAGCGTCAATTTTGCCCTGCGACATCAAAAAGCCTGCCACATTGTCGCATATTAAAGTAACGTCAATCCCAGCCTGATGAAGTTCGTAAGAAGTCAAACGTGCCCCCTGAAGGCAAGGCCTTGTCTCATCGGCATAAACTTTAATCTTCCATCCTCTTTCTTTGGCCAGATACATCGCCGATGTAGCCGTGCCGTACTTGGTTGTCGCAAGGACACCCGCATTGCAGTGGGTAAGCAATGTCATTCCGTCTTTTAAGAGCGGCAAGAGGTTCTCACCAATGCTGAGATTAATTTTTTCATCTTCACGATGAATTGCAATTGCTTCCTGCTCTAATATCTTTTTCTTTTCCTCAGTTGATTTGTCAGACAAACTCTCTGCCTTTTCGATCATTCTGTCTATCGCCCAGAAAAGATTGACCGCTGTAGGCCGGGATTTTGCGAGATACTGACCGTTTTTCTCCATTATTGCCATGAATACATCATGGTCGCTATCCATAACGTCTTTGATGCCGATGTACATCCCATAAGCCGCTGAGACTCCTATAAGAGGCGCGCCTCGCAACTCCATATCTTTGATCGCGCCGAATACCTCTTCGATTGTTCCTCTTCGGTTGTATTCGGTAACAGCGGGCAGTATTAACTGATTCAAAACATACAGCGTTTGATTCTCCCATTTAATTGGTTCTATAGAACCAGTCATTTTTATTCCTTTCAGAAGATTTTATCTTTGACAAATCCAGTGACTTCCTGAATGTCGGCGAATTTTTCGCGGTTCATCATCAACTCTTCTGCCAACTCTAATATCAAAATCTGAACGTCTTTTCGAACATCCAAGTCTTCTATTTCGTCAACATCTACATTGTGTGCTAACCCGTGCATCCGTCTAACCATAACGGTTGAGGCAAAACCTATCATGTCGACGAAAAGATTTCGCATATAAAATTGGCGATAACCGCTTACGTTACCGGTCACATCGGAACAATCCTTCTCCCAGTTCTGTATGAATCTAGTCTCAAATATAGTATAAATATCATTGATAGTTTTCAGTATATACAGCCTGTAGTTTTTTGTTTTGTCTGCCGGATAATCTTTTCCTTGTCCAGTGGATAATACTTCATCTGACATCTCCCGTATTAAACGCTTAGCTAAGCTGCTGAGCCTCACTTTCAATAAGATAACGAACAATTGATCCCTTATCCAGTCATACGGCTATTCTACCAAAGTCTCATACACGGCAAACCTTTTAATAACAGGCACGTCCGTCGTACGTGTGAAGCGCAGCCGAATCTTGCTGACCTTGAACGATAGATGAATCTCAGTAGAATGGTCTGCCTTGATTGCCCAATGGATGAGGTCAATTTTTACTAAGGGCGATTAGCTCAGCTGGCAGAGCAGCTGACTCTTAATCAGCGGGTCACAGGTTCGAATCCTGTATCGCCCATTCTGCATCGCTCTGCTTTTCAGAGCTATGCAGACTGCCACGGCGAAGTCCCTTAGGGGGAAGCCGGGCTTTCTCACCATTTGCAGAAATACCCGGCGAATCTATTCACAGCTTTATACATTCCTTCCTTCGGATAGGCTCTAAGATTAATCCTCGATAGTTACGTTCAAGCCGCGGGATTTCAAATACTTTTTAAGTTCTGGTATATCAATCGTGTGGAAGTGGAAAACCGAGGCTGCGAGCAGTACTGAATGTAAACAGCGAGACGGGGCCTTATTTTTACTTAAAGCTGCATTTGGTAGGTCTTCTTGCCTTTTTGGACTGTAACCCGGTCGATCTCTATCGCGATTATCTTACGTTTACCAACCGAATCTCCAACATGAACAATTTGCCCATTAATTATAGCCGAAGGTTTTTCAGCATCGTGAATTATCGCGGTCAGACCGGGCTTGAACATTGCAAATTTGGCAACGATTTTGGGCGTCCAAAGGTTGTACGAAATAATGCAAGTGATAAAAAAAGCGATAAGCAGCATGAACAGCTTTGTGTAGTATCCCTTATCCCTTCTTGTTGCCGTCTGGTCGGAAGCGTCCATCGTCTCATGAGCCGGCTTTAAGTAGCTTGATTTCAAATAATCGAGAGCCATTTCAACTTACTTCTAATTCCTACGCTAATAATCTATGGCCCCCACTGGTCATGACCGTCCTCCAATTAATACTATCGGCATAAAAACATTGCAGTTTAACCTTTTCTGTTGCACTGACTTCGACCTCGCTAAGTCATTTTAGGATTGTCCTGAAATTACTGCTTCAAAAGGATGGTGTGAAAAGCCCTTTACGTTTGACCATAGGCCCTGACGCGTCCGATATAATTCTGCATCGGCGTTTGGTCCTTTCCTTAAAAAGAGTAAAATTACAGGGACTGGCATTATAACGTCCGGCGCGGTCTTTTCAAGGTCGTTGTCGCCGGCACATCGGAGAGCGGACAAGAAGGACCGATAACCGGCAGGCGGGACTGCATACCGTAAATCTGTATGCGAATAAGTAGCTTTTGCAACCATCTCCAAGATAAGTTGCAGGCAGATTCAACCGATAATAATTGACCGCCTGACTTGTGACAGGCCTGATTTTTTGTGCGCATAAATAAAGGATGTGTTTGCTATTTCCAGCTCGACTATTTTGAGTTCAATTCAATAAGACAGGGAAATACAAGGTCATGCAATTAGAACATATCGACCGGGACATTCGGCACCTTGCCATTATGGCTGAAACGGCATGTGAGGGAATAGCTATTACCGATGCGCGCGGAGTGGTTCAATACGCCAATACCGTATTCGCTGCGATGCACGGCTATGCATCGGCAACAGTCCTGACAGGGGTCGGCATCGAGATGTTCCACAGTTACGAACAGATGCAGTCCGACGTGCTGCCGCTGATGGACGAGGTAAAGTGCAGAGGGGCAATTTCCGGTCCGATAGAGCACATCGGATATGACGGAACAGTCTTTCCGACAACTACCAAGATTGTGCCGCTTAGAAATACCGCTGGTGAGGCGGAAGGATTCATATTCTTAATCGTTGACCTCAGTAAGCAGACTCACGACGAAGAACTGCTGCTCGGACAAAATCGCCAATTGTCCCGTTTTAATGAGCAGCTTCACCACCGGATTGCTGAAAAGAACCAGGTCGTCGAACAACTGACACAAGAACAGGATCAGTTAAGCCGGAAACTGGAGCAACAGCAGGTGCAGTTGACTGATACTAATGGACAACTGCAGCAACAACTGAGCGAGTATGAGCAGGCACAGAAGCAGTTAGACGAACACAAGAAACTGCTCGATGAGCAGAGCACTGAATTATCTGAGATTAAAAAAGACCTCCAGCAGCAAGTTGAGCACCGCAAAGAAACAGAACAATTGCTGCAAAAGCAACTTTCGCAGTGTGAGCAGACACAGCAGGAACTCCAGAGATACCGCGGGATGTTTGAGCAACAAGCTACCGAATCAGCCACTGTTAAAGAGCAGTTACAGCAGCAGATTCGGCATTTCAGGGATGAGGCGGCTTGTGCCGATGAGCAACTTGAAGAGCAGCAGTCTCAACGGACACAATTAGAGCAGCAGGTTCAGCAGCAAAGTGACGAATTGGCCACTATAAGGTCGCGGCTTCAGGAATACATACCACAGCTCAAGCAGGCTGGCCGAAGGCTCAGCGAGAAAGACAACGAACTGGCCTGTACAAAAGAGCAGCTCGAGAACCAAGTCACAGAGCGGAAGAATCTTGAACAGCAGCGTGATCAGCTTGGGCAGCAAATTCAGCAGCTCGGCGAGCAGATTGCTTCGGCAAATGAGCAGTTACAGCAACAGACAGTTCAAAGGCAAGCTGCAGAACAGCAGACAAAAGAGGTCTGGGAACAGTTAGAACGGGTAATTGATGAAAAAGCTGCTCAGCTGGATGCAGTCAATGAGCAACTTGAAGAGCAGCAGTCTCAGCGGGCGCAATTAGAGCAGCAGGTTCAGCATCGCAGCGAAGAATTGGCGGCCGTAAAAGGACTGCTTGAACAGAATGATGATGAGCTGGCCGTTGTCAGCGAGCAACTCCAACAGCAGAGGTCACATCAGGCAGAACTTGAGCAGGAACTTCAGCGGCACAAAGATGAGCTGGTCGATGCAAAACAGCAGCTTGAGAACCAGAGATGCGAGCGAGAAGAACTCGAACAACGGCTTTGCTGGTATGAGCTGGGGAAAGGACAGCTTCAGCGGAATGTCGAGGAAAGAACCGCCGAGTTGGCTACTGCTAATGAGCAAATCCAGGTACAACTATCCGAGCGGAATCAACTGGAGCAACAACTACAAAAACAGGAGCAGGAGTTTGAGCAGCAGATTCCGCAACTCAGGGGGCAGGTCGCCCTGGCAAACGAACAGCTACAGCAAAAAACCGAGCGACACAAGGAACTGCAGGAGTCTTTTTCCGAGCGCGGTCGTCAATTGGACGATGCGAACGAACAATTGCACAGGCAGGTCTCTGAAAAGAATCAGGCTATCGAACAACTGACACAATCGCGAGATGAGTTAAGCCAAAAATTCGAGCAGC
>SDBV01002213.1_pt1 | contig 29135 bp, 30 predicted proteins | sample 2277081 | NCBI WGS metagenome assembly SDBV01 (sample SAMN10402039, study PRJNA504765) | marine sediment metagenome | isolation source: marine sediment core GS10_PC15, 223 cmbsf | place: Arctic Ocean: Southern Knipovich Ridge | collected 2010
TCAGGATATTTATTGTGCCACCGCCAGGCCGTGGTGATTATTTCTTCCAGACCGCCGAACTCAGTCTTCCAGCCTAATTCGCTGTTTGCTTTTGAAGCGTCGGACGTAAGTTCCGGCGGGTCACCTGCCCGTCGCGGCCCTTCGACAACAGCAAAGTCTTTGCCGGAAACCTTTTTGACCGTATCAATTACCTCTCGCACCGAATACCCCCTGCCGTTGCCGAGGTTGTAAATCAGCTCCGACTCCGATTCGAGTTTATTCAATGCCAAAAGATGTGCCCTGCACAAGTCCTCGATGTGAATATAGTCCCTGATACAGGTCCCGTCCGGCGTGGGATAATCGGTTCCGTAAATTTCTACGGATTCGCGTTTGTTCATTGCCGCCTGGATGACCAGCGGAATAAGGTGGGATTCAGGGTGATGGTCCTCACCTAATTGGCAGTTGTTTCCCGCACCGCATGCGTTGAAATATCGAAGCGCCGCATATCGAAGTTTGCCGGCCCGGCTTTGACCGTGACATATCTGCTCAATCGCGAGCTTTGTCTCGCCATAAGGATTGATTGGTTTTTTGGCGGCATCTTCTGTAATTGGTACGCTTTCCGGCGTGCCATAAACCGCCGCGGTACTGCTGAATACGAATTTTTCTACACCAACTGTCTCCATCGCTGAAAGCAGCATCTGCGTACAGACGACGTTATTGTGATAATATTTGAGCGGCTGTTGTATCGATTCACCAACTTCAATCAGAGCAGCAAAGTGCATAACAGCTTCGATTTTATATTTTTTTAATGTCTCGATCAGCAGTTCTAAATTCGCCAAATCACCGCGAACAAACCGGGCATCTTTAACCGCCGCCCTGTGCCCTTTGCTCAGATTATCGAAGACTATCGGCTCGAATCCCTGCGCAGCCAGCATCGCCGTCATATTGCTGCCGATATATCCAGCCCCCCCGCAAACTAATACTCGCATAACTTCTTTCTATTTGTATTTGGTAATTGATTGTTTCGCTACTTCTTTACTTCTTTACTTCTTTACTTCTTTGTTTCTTCTCTATCCGTTTCAATATCTCGGTCTCGAGCCTGGCGTCACGGCCCATATCAAGCCAGTTCTTTTCTTCATCAACCAGTTCTATCTTCCGCGTCGAGAGGCGTATTCCAGAAAATTTGTCATATTTCTGCGTCCGGCCCCTGGTGTCCTGAAGTTCTGAAAGACTCAACCTCTCAACTCTGGCATTGCATTCGACGCATACCTGCCCGGCCTGCTGGTCTATTGTCAAATCCACTGTCCTTCGAACACTGTGGATATTAGCTTCTGCCCGGTTAAATTCACCAACAGTATCTTTTCGCCAGAACTCAAAGAACTGCGCGCCCGATAAAGGTCTTGTTCTTATAACTCCGCTTTCGGCATCTAATTTGGAAACAGCGAACAGCATTTCGCCGAGTACCGCATCAGCGGCCGCCATTACTTCGGCCTTCTCTGCCCCCGGCACGCATATCCGCTCAATGGGCGTAAACTGCTGTTGTTCCGCACAGCCTGCCGAAAGAACAATCAGGCCGCAAACCAGAATAAATATCCATTTATACATCGTTCTTCCATCCAATTTATTTTCGTTTCCCGTAACCGCTCAGATTATAGCCTGCCCCTTTCACAAACTCAAGAAACAATTATTATCATACGTGATGCCGGGAGCATCTGCGGTTTGCAGGCGGGATTTTTCCGGCTGAAAAAAAAGAAAATCAGCCGCTACATCTCCTTCTATTATTGGGTTTCGTTAAACAACATTCCTCGTGCCTGTGCCATAGTAGTCACCCAGATTATATGCCTCTTAATCATCCTAGAACCTACATCCGACATTGACTCACTCGACACCACTATAATTTTCCCATCCTTCCATCGTGCTATTATCCGTCCGTAGCTCTTCAGTACCTCACCATCAGTGGTGAGGGGTACAACTACTTCTTCTGGCCTACATGCCAAAAATGCCTCCAAGATGCTTACCATATTAGTACTGTCTTTCTTCTTGTTCATAGCTTTCTCCTTCTCTACTTGTGTTAGATAGTCATCCCCTTCTAACTTGCCAACATTACTATATTTTAACATACCGATACCCCTTGTGTTATATACCCGTGATTGTCTCCCCCCCTATATACCTGTACCTATACCCCTATATATACCTATGTATGTCTGCGTGGAAAAACCGATTCGCCGGAATTGGCGATTTTTGCGTGTGTATATAAGGATAAGAAAAAACTTATCCTAATTTTGATGCATTATACCATAAATAGGATATAAAAGTCAAGAAAAAAATCGGCAAACTCCTTGATTTTATCGACAATGAGCTTTAATTCATCCTACTTTGTCACATCGAGCGCAGTCGAGAGGTCTATCAAAACAGATTTCTCCGCTTGGTCTGGGCACAATGCTTTTGAGAAAAAAACGCTAAAGACGAAAAACGGGATGGGGCGGTATATCGGCTTAATTTCGAAATACCTTTACGTCAAGATTGCGAACGCCCCATTCCAGGGCCTCCTGGTGCGTTGCAAAGAAAACGTCCAGGCGGCTGCCTTGGATAGCTCCGCCTCTGTCCATGACTTTTACCGGCCTGTTCGTATTATAGCCCGGCACAACCATCTCGGTACCGAAGGCGTACCTGCTGTCAGCGGCAACAAAGGCGTCGCCCGGTTCAATTTCATGCTGGCTGGCTGTAACTCCGTCGGCGTATTCGCCGCAGCACTTGTCACACGGGCAATAAGCAGTCACTCGCATCTGCACATTTTCCCATTGCCCGGCCGGGACGGCATGTTCCTGTTCGATTACGGCGGTGCTAAGAAGTATCAGCTTGCTGCCGTTTGTCGCGTAAGATTTGTCCGCTCCAACGACCACGGCAAAAACAATTACCGCAACAATGGCCAACAGGGCGAAATACCCGGCAGCTGTGGAAGTGACAAAAGTACATTTATCTGTAAATACTGTTTTCACTCGACAATCAACCTTCCGCATTCAGATTTTTAAAAACCTGCCCCCATCACATAGAATCAAATCCGTGACTCGCTTCCAGCTGATTTGCTCGAAAACCCCCTTCCGTGGGTGTGCCCCCCATACGAATTAGAGCAGATTATATATGAAATGCAGAACAAAAGCAAGCAAAAAACAGCAACCGCTGATACAAAAAATCCTCGAATATTTCCAATCAAATCCGGTGTTCTCTTGGCCTGGGTTTTATCAGACCCTGCCTGGAATTAGAATCCGCAAGGCCGAATATAAATACCGGCATTTTGCTCAAATTTGTGGTTCAAATTTTTTGTTTGCAAAAGTCTACACAAAGGTGTATAATTACTCTTATGATTATCAATCAGTCAATTCGTTCTTCTGACAGGGCCATTTTAGGCCTTGCTCTGCTGCTATTGCGCCGTCTGGCGCAATAATACCCCTTCTACAAAAATCCTTTATAAGTTCCGTTTTTTTCGTAAATTCATGGCAATTTGCCTGTTTTTTGGCATAATTAGCCCAGACTTAGCTAAAAATTTTGGAGATTTAACGATGTCTAAGGAAAAAGTTGAAATTTTCGACACTACATTACGCGACGGCGAACAGGCCGCCGGCAGCAGACTGGGTGTCAGGGAAAAACTGGGGATCGCCCGTCAGCTCGCCAGATTAGGGGTCGATATTATCGAAGCGGGGTTTCCCATATCTTCGCCCATGGATTTCGAGGCAGTTTCGCTGATAGCCAAAGAGATTCAGGGCCCGACCATTTGCGGGCTCAGCCGTGCTGTCGCTGCCGATATCGATTCGTGCGGCAAGGCGCTGGCCGGTGCGAAAAAATCCCGTATCCATACCGGCCTCGGTGTCTCCGATATTCATATTGCCGGCAAGTTCGGCGACGACAAGTACGGTAAGACTCTCGATGAGAAAAGGGCAAAAGTCATCGAGATGTCGGTGGCGGCAGTTAAACGGGCCTGCGAGTATACCGACAATGTGGAATTCTATACCGAAGACTCCGGCCGTGCCGACCCTGAATATCTCTTTGAAATTCTCGAAGCGGTCATTGACGCAGGCGCTACGGTTTTGAATATCCCCGATACCACAGGCTATGCGATTCCCTACGAATTCGGCAAACTGATAAAAGCCATATGCCAAAGGGTACCGAATATCGACAAGGCCACTATCAGTGTTCATTGCCATGACGACCTGGGATTGGCTGTTGCCAATTCGCTCGCTGGTGTCAGAAACGGAGCCAGGCAGGTCGAATGTACGATAAACGGCGTTGGTGAACGAGCGGGCAACGCCTCGCTGGAAGAAATCGTTATGGCCATTCGAACGCGTCAGGACTTTTTTGATGTGGATACCAAAATCGTAAGCCAGGAGATTTATCGCACCAGCAGGATGGTTGCCGAGATGCTTGGCTTTACCGTGCCGCCTAATAAAGCCGTGGTCGGCAGTAACGCCTTTTCGCACAGTTCCGGGATTCACGTCGACGGGTTTTTGAAAAAGCGCGAGACTTATGAGATCATGAAGCCCGAAGACGTTGGTTCGCCCAAGAGCAAGGTTGTTCTGACAGCCAGGACAGGTCGGCACGGATTGAGGCACAGGCTTGAAGATATCGGCTATACCCTGACCAGTGAGGAACTGGACCACTTATACGAACGTTTTTTGCAGGTTGCTGATAAGAAAAAAGAGGTCTTCGACGAGGACCTCGTGGCATTGATAAGCGATGAAGTCAGGGCAATTGAATATGTTTACGAGCTTGAGTATCTACACGTTGCCAGCGGGACCGGTACGCTTCCGACCGCCAGCGTCAAGATAAAGACCGAAGGCCAGACCAAACAGGCGGCGGCCTGCGGTGACGGCCCGGTCGATGCGGCTTATGAAGCTATCAGAATCGCTACTGGCCAGAGCCCCAAGTTAGAGAACTATTCGATAAGAGCGGTTACCAAAGGCAAAGAGGCCCTGGGCGAAGCGACCGTCAAGATAACCGACGACGGCCATATTTACATCGGACGCGGCATCTCCACTGATATTATAGAAGCCAGCGCAAAGGCCTACATAGATGCTATCAACCGGATGGTAGATGCGCAGAACAAAGGTAAAGATTCTGAAATTAAAGTGGAACTGTAATTTACAAACTAAAGACAGGATATACCTATGGGTATGACAATAACAGAAAAGATACTGGCGAAGGCGGCTGGGGCAGACAACCTCTGTCCGGGCCGGCTTATCGACGCCAAAATCGATATTATTATGTGCCACGATGTCACTACACCTCCGGCCATATCGATGCTGGAAGAAAAGGGTATTGACAGGGTATTCGACAGAGAAAAAATCGTGGTAACACCCGACCATTTTCAGCCGGCCAAAGATATCAAAAGCGCCGAACTGCACAAGCGGCTGGACAATTGGGCAAAACGCCACGACATAAAATACTACTATAAGATCGGTAAGGCAGGCGTATGTCACGCACTGCTGCCTGAGCAGGGCCATATTCGCCCGGGCGAAGTAATCGTAGGCGGTGATTCGCATACCTGCACATACGGGGCCTTTGCTGCCTTTAGCACAGGTGTCGGCTCGACCGACCTGGCTGCTGCCGTCGCGACAGGGCAACTATGGTTCAAGGTGCCCGAGTCAATGAAATTCGTGCTTAATGGCTCACTTGGGCCGGGCGTATACAGCAAGGACGTCATCTTAGCGGTAATCGCACGCATCGGCACGGATGGTGCTCTGTACAGGGCTATGGAATTCACAGGCCCTGCACTTAGCCAAATGTCGATGGAAGCGAGAATGACAATAACGAATATGGCCATTGAGGCAGGCGCCAAGAACGGGATAATCGGTTTCGATGAGGTGACAAAGCAATATCTCGACGAGCACTTAACAGACATCACCGATTATACGATTTTCGAATCCGATGAAGATGCGAAGTACACATCGGTCGAGGAGTTTGACTGTTCGAAAATCGAGCCGATGGTGGCACTGCCGCACCTGCCCAGCGGCGGCGTCCCGATAGCGGACTGCGCCGGCAAAGCGATGGACCAGGCTTATATCGGCAGTTGTACTAACGGCCGAATCGAGGACTTCAGAATCGCTGCCGAAATCCTGAAAGGCAAAACCGTTTCTATCAGAACTATAGTAGTGCCTGCAACGCCGACAATCTGGAAGCAGGCCAACGATGAAGGTCTGTTCGATGTGTTCTATGAGGCCGGCTGTGTGATCTCCGCTCCGACCTGCGGGGCGTGTCTCGGTGGATTTATGGGCGTCCTTGCCGCGGGCGAAAAGTGCGTAAGCACTACAAACAGAAATTTTGTTGGCAGAATGGGTCATCCGCAAAGCGAGGTTTATCTCGCAAGCCCAGCCACCGCCGCGGCAAGTGCGATAGAAGGAAAACTGACCGACCCAAGAAAGTACCTTTAAAAAACTTAACCACAGATTGCACAAATTGTTTCGGATTTCGATATTCGAATTTGGAAAGGTTTTACTATGTCAAAGGCGCATGTATATAAAAGAGACCATATAAATACCGATGAGATAATACCGGCCAGGTACTTAAATACCGACGCAGAAGCCGAACTGGCAAAACACTGCTTCGAAGACATGGACGCTGATTTTGTTGGCAAAGTCAAGCCCGGTGACATTATCGTGGCAGGTAAGGATTTCGGATGCGGCTCGAGCAGGGAGCACGCTGTCTGGGCCATCCGAGGCGCAAAGGTACAGACTATTATCGCCAAATCCTTCGCACGGATATTCTACAGAAACGCGATAAATTGCGGCTTCTATCTTGTCGAGTCAAAAGACGCTGTTGAGAAAATCAACGACGGCGACCAACTGGAAATTGATTATGAAAAAGGCGTGATTAAGAATCAGTCAACTGGTACTGACATCGCCTTTAATTCACTGCCGGACTTCGCCCTGGAGATTATCAAGGACGGTGGCCTGCTCGAACACATAAAGAAAACTATCTGACTAATCAAAGAACCTCGGAAAGAAACATTGTGAATCGACGCAGTTTCTTAAAAACTATTGGAGCAGCGGCGGCGCTTGCTGTGCCGGGATGTGCTTCTATTACCGGCTTTGGTGATAATCAACGGAAACGCAGAAAACCTAACTTCGTATTTATTTTGATAGATGATTTAGGCTGGCGCGACCTCGGTTGTTATGGCAGCACGTTTTACGAAACGCCGAATATAGATAAACTCGCCGCTGAAGGCATGCGTTTTACTGATGCCTACGCGGCCTGTCCGCTGTGTTCGCCGACTCGTGCCAGTATCATGACCGGCAAGTATCCTGCACGATTAAAGCAGACCACTACCCCCAGCCGACTTCGTACCGAAATTCGCACCAAACTTATTACGCCGCGGTGCGAGCAGCAGTTGAAATTAGAAGAGGTCACAATAGCCGAAGCCCTCAAAGAGGCAGGCTATGCGACCTGTTCGGTTGGCAAATGGCACTTAGGCAGAACGCATTTCTATCCTGAGAAACAAGGCTTTGATATTAATATTGCAGGTACCCACGACGGAAGCCCTGCCAGTTATTTCCATCCGTACACAAGAGGTAAAAACTGGAAGATGAATCTGCCGGGCGGAAAACCGGGTGAGTATCTGACCGACCGGCTCACCGAGGAAGGGATAAAATTCATCGAGGCAAACAAAGACAAACCTTTCTTTTTATATCTGTCGCACCACACGGTTCATATGCCGATTCAGGCGAAGGAAAAAATAATCGAAAAGTATAAAGCCAAGGCCAAGAACTTTCCGCTCCCGGACAGGCCTCGATTTATACAGGATGGTGACTTCACAGTACGCCAGATACAGGACGACCCTGCTTTTGCCGCGATGATTGAGAGTACCGATGACAGTGTGGGGCGGGTTGTGACTGCGCTGCAAGACCTTGGCATTGCCGAGAACACCGTAATTATCTTTGCCTCTGACAACGGCGGAGAGTCAAAAGGTGACGGCAGGCCCACGTCTAATTTTCTTTTGCGGGTCGGTAAGGGCACTCTTTACGAGGGCGGAATTAGAGTGCCGATGATTGTCAAATGGCCGGGCGTCACCAGGGCCGGCAGCCAATGCGATGAACCTGTAATCAGTGACGATTTTTATCCAACGATGCTGGAAATGGCGGACTTGCCGGCAAAACCCACCCAGCACACTGACGGCGAGAATATGGTGCCGCTGCTTAAACAAACGGGAAGATTGAAACGGCCGGGGCTCTACTGGCACTTTCCGCATTACGACGACCCGGGCGTGAAACCTGCTGCCGCTGTTCGTGCCGGAGATTATAAACTTATAGAATTCTTTGAAGATAATCGCATAGAACTGTATAATCTGAAAGACGATATCGGCGAGCAGAACGATTTGTCTGCGAAAATGCCCAAAAAAGCCGCTCAACTTAAAGATATGCTTCATAAGTGGCAAAAGCAGGTCGGCGCTCAGATGCCGAAACCGAACCCGGCCTTTAGCCCCGAAAGCTAACAGTCGGCAACAATAGTTTGATTTTGCAGAAAAGGAGATTTTAGCGTGCACAAGATAGCAGTGATAGCCGGTGACGGCACCGGCCCGGAAGTGATAGCAGAAGCGGTAAAGGTATTAACCACAGCCGCGGACAAATTTAATTTCAAAGTCGACTTGACCGAGTTCGATTTCGGCGGAGAAAGGTATAAAAGGACCGGCGAGACCCTGCCCGACAGCGCCGTCGAAGAGCTTCGCGGCTTCGACGCGATACTGCTGGGAGCGATAGGCCATCCGGACGTCGCGCCCGGTATCCTGGAAAAGGGTATATTGCTAAAGGCCCGTTTCGAGCTCGACCAGTATATAAACCTGCGCCCGGTAAAGCTGTATCCGGGCGTCGAGACCCCATTAAAAGACAAAGGCCCTGAAGATATTGACTACGTTGTCGTCCGTGAAAATACCGGCGGCATTTATACCGGCTCAGGCGGCTTCACTATGAAATCAACACCCAACGAAGTGGCTGTGCAGTCGGCGGTCTATACACGTCACCAGGTTGACCGCTGCCTGAAGTACGCTTTTGAATATACCAAAAAGCATGGCAAAAAAGCACGCGGCAAAGGCGATAAAAACACCCTGGCCCTGTGCGGCAAGACCAACGTCTTAACCTATATCTATGATTTGTGGGAACGCGCCTTCCATGAAATGGGCCAGAGCCAATACCCCGATATCGAAAGAGAATACTACCACGTCGATGCGACCTGCATGTGGATGATCAAAAACCCGGAATGGTTCGATGTAATTGTCACCGGCAACATGTTCGGTGACATCATCACCGACCTTGGCGCGATTACCCAGGGCGGCATGGGCCTTGCCGCGGGCGGTAACATCAACCCCAGCCCGGGCGGTGTCAGTATGTTCGAGCCTATCGGCGGAAGCGCTCCGAAATACACCGGCAAGGGAGTAATCAATCCGCTGGCTGCTATATGCGCTATGCAGATGATGCTCGATACACTCGGCGAATCAAAGGCCGCAGAAAAGATTGAAAAAGCCGTCATGTTCGTAACAGCCAACAAGATGAAATCAATGGCCGCCGGCAGAATGGGCTACTCGACTAGCGAGGTCGGAGACCTGGTAGCGGAAAAAGTAGCTGAATAAATAAAAATCAATCATCGCTTATGTGCCGGCGATTTGTTAAGGAGAAAAGATTAGAATGGAATGCAAAAAAGAGCAGAACTTAAAAAGTTGTAACTGTTCGTATCCGGGCTGCAGTAGAAAGGGCATGTGCTGTGACTGCATCAGTTACCATTTGGCCTCGAACCAGTTGCCCGGCTGCTGTTTCCCCGATGAGGTCGAGCGAACCTACGACCGCAGCTTCGCCGCATTCGCAAAAGCCTGGAGCCTGTAAGAAACTTTTATCCGGCCGGCCAAAAGGCCTAAGAATTACACTGCGAAAAAAAACAGGCCGAGCTAAAAAACCAAGCCCGACCTGTCGGTACTACGATATCAGCAAAACCTTGAGAGTTTTCAAATCCCTCGGAATCCGCTAATAATCTGCCAGCGATCAGGTTGGCCGTGAACTTGCCTTACAGCGACACAACGCGGCTTCCAGAGGCTTATTTTTCCATTTTCCTCTATTTCCACTTCGCAAGTGACATGGACTCCGGTGCAGTAGTGGTCATCGCCACATTGTCCAGATTCACCACATGGCACGGGCTTGTCGATTGAGATGATTCGGATAAACCTGGTTTGGCCATAGGCTTTTTCCATTCTTTCGGCAGGCACGCCTCCCCATGATTTTCCGGCCTTGGCATAGTCCATATCGATTAAGGCCTGTAGGAACTGGCGAATTAACTCAATACCAATTTCTTCATCAGTGAGGTCTCCCTGAGCCAAACCAACATCTTGAGTTGTCTGGTCCATTCGCATTGCATCGGCTGGGACTTCATCTTCGAGCACAAACATTTCAGCAGCTATAGCTTGATTGTAGTCGTAATACTCTAATATATAAGCACAGTGGTCTTGGCCTTGCCTTTGTTCATAAAACTCAATCGATGTTACAAGTTTGGTTGCCTGGTCAACAAACAAAACAAGTTTAGAAATCTCATTGTCAGAACCTTTCCACATGTTGTATAACTTTGCCATTCCACGTTCGGTATTTGTCTTTGGCTTTTCTTCTGTAATTTCTTCCAAAATAGTGGCTGTTACAATAATCGGACTGGCTTTATCTTCAGGCAGCTCTATATCGAGGTCTACTTTGCCTTGGGATTCCAACAGTTGTAAACCTATAAGGGTTGTTTTAGGGTCAAACTGCTCGGTTGACTTAAAGACCATGTCCGCGATTTCATTGTCTTTCATAACACCATAAAAGTTTTTCTTTTTTAGCCATATATGTGCTTTATTGTCTTTCCAGACTATCACTTTAGCTCCATCATGACCCCAGGGGTCTGTCCAGGCAGGCATCTGTATACGAAAATTTCTGCCGGTTCCCGTTGCATCAAATTCAATCCATCCTTCTATTGGCTCTTCATGAGGCGGCCAGAAACTTTTAGTATGTATGTAGCGAATGCTGTGGCTGGCCTGGATAGTTTGTTCAAGGGCATAGGCGGCAGGCATTGTTTGGTTGAAAATTGTAATCGAAAATATTGCCGCGATTATAATCACCGCAGCGGCGGCTAATCTTGTTATTTTGTTTTTCATAATATCACTCCACAGGATATGTTGTTTTGAAGTTTCTAAAGTTTTAGTGAATTTTTCCGAGGCTTCTTCAGCAATCGCTTGTACGTCAGGCGGCAGGTTTTCGGCGCCCAGGTTTTTCAGTATCTGTTCGATATTTTCTTTTTTCATATTATTGCGCCCCTTCTGCCAGGTAAGCGAGTTTGTTTTTCAAAGCACTCAGCGCTTTGGATACGTGCGACCTTGCCCCGACCTTGCTGCAACTTAAATTTTCGGCAATAGTCTCGTAGCTTTGCTGCTGGAGGTATCGCATCGTTATCGCCCTGGCCTGCTTAGCAGGCAGTTGCGATATCCCGTGCCTTATCTTTTGGGCCAATTCGTCTATGCGTACCTTCTGGGCCGGGCCTTGGTCACTGCTTACCTCGGTCAGAGTTATCTGGCCGTTCCTGCCGACCCTGTTTCGCCACGCCTTGGAGTTGGCAGACAGCGCGATTCGATAGATGTAGGCCCCGGCTTTTTTGCCGCCCAATTTCTCGACGTTGCGCCACATGCCTAACAGCGCATATTGCAGAGCCTCTGCGAAAAGGTCATGGTCGGCTGTCAGTTTCCAAAGAACAGACGCCAGAAATCCGGCATATTCAGCCTTTACCTGCTTAAAAAGCGCTACCCGCTCAGAATACCTCATTCATTACGCCTTGATTTTGTTAAAACTCGAACATGTTCGACTTACATATAATAATAACCCCCAGGGCCTGGATTTGTGTAAAAAAAACTTATGCGCATAAAAACCAAATTGCCTGCCACCGCCAAATCCACTTAGCTGCTCTTTTGTTTTTTCTGTGCGGCTTTTAGAAGGTTTTGTGCTTTTCTGTGGTTCGGATTGATTTCCAATGCCTTGCGGTATTCGGCTATCGCTTCGTTGTTATTGCCCTGCCGTTGCAGCAATATTCCAAGATTGCATCGCATCTCCACGTCACCCGGTCTTCGATCAAGTACAAAACTGCATTCCTTTATTGCCTCCTCCGTCCTTCCCATCTGGCCCAGCACAAGTCCGAGCCGCCCGTGCGCAAGTATCGAATCCGGTTCAAGCTCAATGGCCTTCTTCAGGTATCTGACTGCTTCTTCGAACCTGCCTGCTTTGGCCGACACCGACCCTAAATTTCTCAACGCATCCACGTCTCCGGGCGCCAGTTCCAGCGCCTTTTGATATTCGATAATGGCCTGCTCGTTTTTTCCCTGTCCCGCCAGCACGACCGCCAGATTATAGTGCGCAGCGGCGAGATTCGGCTGCAGTCTGACCGCCGTTCGCAAATGCTTTACCGCCTGCTCGCCCCTGCCGAGTTTCTTAAGAGTATTGCCGAGGTTGGTATGCACCTCGGCCGAGTCCGGTGCCAGTTCCAGCGACCGGGTAAAATGTTCAATCGCTTCGTTTACTCGGCCTGTATTCTGCAAAACGTTGCCCAGGTTGTTGTGCAGCATCACAACATCCGGCGACTGGCCAAGCATATATCTATAAACCGTCTCCGAATCCTTCCAATAGACCAGGTAGCTGCGAGTCAATACCGACTGCGACCCGGCCAAAATGACCACAGCCGCGACCAGTATGACCCTTCGTACCGGCTGACCAAGCTTAAATAATTTGTTTCTTACGTCCTGGAACCGGCCTGACAGGTAAGCCGCCGGCAAAAAAAGACCTATCATCGGAAAATACAAATGACGGTCAGCGGCAATCATAGGATGAATACCTACGATACCGATAACCGGAAGCATGGCCGCAAAGTAAAATAAAATCCCAACGAACAGCGACCTGCAAAAACGAAACGACACCGGTAAAACAACAATCAGCACGCATGTACCAATCACTCCGGACAGCACCAAAGGATGCGACAACTCGAATGGCTGTGGAAACGGATAATACCACGACAGGCGCGCAGGCCAGAAAAAATTGTAGAAATAAAAAACGACATTGTGACAAAAAACAAACAAGCTGTGAAACGCCCCGGATTCACCGGGCAGATTGACCCAGGCCGTGCTGCTTTGAGAAATAAACGTAACAGCGCAAGCAACCGCGGCGATAATGAAAAACGGCAACTTCTCTATAACTGCTTTTCTGCCGAATCTACCCAGCGGCCACCAATCCAGAAGCAGCAGCAACACGGGCATCGCGACAACGCTGGGCTTGGACAACAGCGAAAGTACACACGCTACCAAACTCAACCCGTACAGCCACCACTTTTTTTTGCGAACGTAAAGGACATAACCGGCTAAACACAACAGCGCAAAAAACGCCGCCAACACCGTCTTGCGCTCAGCAACCCACACCACCGACTCGACAGTAACAGGATGCAGTCCGTAAAGCAGTCCCATCATTGCGGCAGGCCAGGCCTTATCAAACAAAAGGTACAATAAAAGAACCACCAGCAGGCTGTTTGCAACGTGCAAAAAAAGACTCGTGCGATGAAACTGCCTTAAATTGTCGACCCCCGCACCCATGGCAACGTCGAGCATCAGCGAGGTCATAGCAACCGGCTGATAATAACCATCTACACTGGAAGGCCGCAAAACCTCGCTGAAAAATCGCCTCGTCGAATTCCAGCCCGGATTTTGAACCAGCCGGTTTTCGACCAGGTACTGGTCGTCGTCAAACATCAACGCACACGCAGACAGGCAAGGCCGGTAGACCGTCGAAACCACCGCCGCAACCACACACATCGCGATTAAAATTTTACCACTCTTCATTTTCACTAAGCAAAGAAATGTACAATTCCAGCAGACAAACTATGCCCGCTGAAATGCAGTTGTATATCCTGCCCAGCCGCCGACCTAAACTTCGAATTTTTTGCCGGTCAGTTCCTGGTATGCCTCGATGTACTTAGCGCTGGTTTTTTTAACGATATCGTCCGGCAGTACCACACCGGGCCCCGATTTATTAAAGTCGATACTCTCGAGATAATTTCGAACGAACTGCTTATCGTAGCTTTCCTGGTCCCTGCCGGCCTCGTATTTATCTGCCGGCCAAAATCGTGAAGAGTCCGGCGTCAAAACCTCGTCAATCAGAATAATCCTGCCGTCAACACGTCCCCACTCAAACTTCGTATCCGCCAGGATTATCCCCCTGCTCTTGGCGTATTGGCTTGCCTTTGTGAAAATTTCGGTGCTCTTGTCACGCACATACGTCGCGGCCTCGGCGCCGATAATATCGGCGCATCGCTCAAAGTCGATATTCTCATCGTGCTCTCCGAGTTCGGCCTTGGTGGCAGGTGTAAATATCAATTCCGGTAGCTTTCCGCACTGCTGAATACCGGCAGGCAGCTTCTGTCCACAGACCGTACCGTTTGCTGCGTACTCTTTCCACCCTGAGCCTGTAAGATACCCGCGTATCACGCACTCGACCGGCAGCACATCTACTTTTTTAACCAGCATACTGCGCCCGGCCAACTGCTGGCCGTAATCACAGAAAGGCGCGCCAAATGCGCTCACGTCATCGGTTATCAGATGATGCTCAACGGTGTCACTGAAGAAATCGAACCAGAACCGCGAAATCTGCGTCAGGACTCTCCCCTTGTAAGGTATACCGTTGGCCATTATCACATCGAACGCGCTCAACCTGTCGGTCGCGACTATCAGCAGCTTGTCACCAAGGTCATATATGTCACGAACTTTACCTCTTTTCGGTTCCGCCCCAGCTATGTTTGTCTGTAAAATAGTTTCCGCGCCCACGATAATATCTTCCTTTCAAAAATTACCCCGATCTGTCCTGTTTTATCGCCAAATCGACATACTCGAATATCTTTTTCCTGACTTTCTCAATATCTTCGGTTTCGGGGAGAAAATCAAGCACCATTTCCAAAAACCTGCGCTGCCTTATACGCCTCAGCGTCGCGACAAAATTCACATCATACACCCAGCTAAGCTGCAGCAGCTTCATATCGTTCCACGTTCGCAGGCTGCTGTACTCTATCCGCCGCCTGCCAAGAACCGCTTCGACCACACCCGCTGTGTAGCCCGGCTCGTCCGGAAGCTCTATTTCCAGCCCAATCCTGTCAGGGTCCTGCCTGTACTGTTTATACTCTTCGATCGCCACATAAAAGATGTCCAGCTTGTCGGCGTCGCGTATCAACTTCGAGAAAAGCAAACATTGGCCATCCAAATCTTTCGGCAACTCCATCAGGCCATGATATTCAATCGCTTTTTCTATCCACCTTTTTTCCTGCTCGGCAACGCCATCAAGCACTTTCGACTGGTCAAGAACTTCGGTTCCCAGCAGACTGTGGTTGACGCTTTTCGGGTCGCGAAACGTTCGGTATTCGGCAAACTGCCTGAATCTGCCTGTATCGTGCAACAGCGCTATCGCTTCAGCGATTCGGCTTTGATTGTCCTCAAGCCCAAGCTCCTCGGCCAAATACCGCATTTCCTCGCACGTACGTCGGCTATGTTCTTCTTTGAGCCTCAGGTTGGCGTTTACATACTCATCGTCGCCGTAAAAGTCCGCCACGTAACTGTCGAACCACGCGATGAATTTCTCTATCTGCTTCTGTTCCATAGTTCAATAAAAATTAAAACCACCAAAAAACCTACTTATACCATTTTTCCAGAAAAATCTCTATCGCCTCTTCAAATAATGATTATCACAGGGTATAATCCTGTATGAACTATAATGTAAAAATCAAAAATTAAAAATCAAAATTGTGGTATCGCCGCTTCGCGGCGATAGCTTTCTTAATTTTGTAGAACTTATATAATATCAAATAAAGGAGTAACAAGATGCCTACCGTTAAGGACATAATTGTCAAAAAGCCCACCGCCGAAGAGGCTGCAAACTGCAAGGCCTGGCCAATATGGGAAAAAGACGCAAGCACCTTCGACTGGCAATACACCGATAAAGAGACCTGCCTGTTAATCGAGGGCAAGGTTACGGTAACTGACGGCACCGACTCTGTAACTTTCGGCCCGGGCGATATGGTAATCTTCCCACAGGACCTCGAGTGCACCTGGCAAATCACAGAACCGGTCAGAAAACACTACAACTTCGGATAAAAGAGTGTAGTCGAAGGGCCTGCGCTGAGCGAATTTCCTGATTTTTTAAATTTTTTTGCGTTAAAAATCAGCTATATTAAGCTTATCTTTCTTGTGCATTTTGCTTTTCTTAAAATTTCTGGCTATCACTATATATTGTGTATTGCCCAGATTCTCCAAATAAACGATTTCTGCCGTCTGGCGTGTCAAAGCGGGGTTTTAAAAAAGCCGCTTTTTGATACTATTAAGGCTGATTTCATTCTATGATAACGTAACATTATGTCCTTACAGTGGTTAGAAGAAAGTTAAACTTTTCTAAAGTTTTGGTGACGGCGTGGTCGATACCAATATTGTAAGACGATATTGGGTCCCGGAAAGGATTTATGGGACATACAAGATGTAGTGGTTATAGGCTCTCGGACGAAAATATGGATACTTTCGCCTGTAGCTATTTGAGTAAGGTTGTGAAAATGCTAAATTTTGATTCCGCTGATAGTTTTAATGGCCAGAATGGGAAAATCGAGCCTGCGAACGGAAGTCTAAGGGCCGATGACGATTTGCTTATGGAGCAAATCCTCGACAATCTCAACACCACACCTATCGGCAATGTGCTGAAAAAGATTGCCATGCTGCCCGAGGTCCGGGCCCAAAAGGTACTCAATGTTCGTCAGCAGCTCACCGAAGGCGAATATGATCTCAATGAGCGGCTGGACGTCGCTCTCGACAAGGTACTCGAAGACCTCATTACCCAATAAAACAGGTTAGTTACCAGAAATACCTGACCCCTTTGCGCTGCCGATACCGCTGCGCAGCCGAGGCCACACATCAAAAAACGTTGATTTGCCCTGTATAAAAGCATAACGCCGCCCTAAAAGTATAGCGCCGCCCTCTTGACTAAGGACGGCGTCTGTTTTTACTCGTCTTTGAATATCAGACTATTTCAGGAACCTCGTCGTCGGGCTCATCGAGTTCGGTCGGCTTGTAGTCGGGCTGCTGCGACATTTCCAATTCTTCCTTAAAGGATTCGGTAATCTTTTCCTGAATTCTTTGCCGGCACTCGGCATTAATCGGATGGGCAATATCGGCGTGCAGCTTCATTCTGCCCTTGGCGTCTTTCTTTGCCCTTTCTTCGAGCAGTTTCGCTCCGCAATTATTGCAGAAGTGGGCCCGCAGGTGGTTCTTACCACCACATTTTTCACAATGGTCGCTCATTTTCCTCGAGGGCATAGCGACAAAATACCCGTTGGTACCTTCGATGACCTTGATGTCACGAACGACAAATTCGTTGTCCATCGTCATCGAACAAAATGCTTTCAGCCTGTCATCCTTGTTGTTGATTAGTTTTACTCTTACCTCAGTGATTTCCATTTTCTCTCGCCTCACTAAAAAGTTTACCATCTGTTGTTGCTCACGATAAGGCTTTTGCAACCGACCTTCCCTGTAACAACACTTTGGTATCTCTCGACCGTTCCCTCATCGTCAGTCTCAACGATGCAAAACATAGCCGAACCACTTCCACTCAGACACAATGGCCCAAGCCCTAACGCTTCTATCTCTGTTTTCAAATCAGCAAGTCCCGGGTGCAAACTATAACAGCTTTGCGCCAGCATATTTGCGCACATCTTCGATACTAAGTCAAATTTGTTTTTCTCGATGAGGCCTTTAATCTGCCCGCTGAGCCTTTCATACAGGGTCGAATCATGCCTGTAATTCTCGTAAACCTTTTTAGTGGAAACACTTACGTCCGGCAGTATCAAAAATCCGAGAAATTCAAAAATTTTGTCTATTTTTTCAATTTTTTCGCCTCTTCCCTTACAAACCGCCAATGGCCCGTTCAAAAAGAAAGCCACATCGCTGCCCAGTTCAGCGGCCATTTCATACAGCTTTTCATCACTGACCCCGGCTTCCAGGAACCTGGCCAATCCCATAACCGTTGCCGCCGCGTCGCTGCTGGCAGAACCCAGCCCTGAACCTGCCGGTATGTTCTTTGTCAATGTGACCTTGATATCAGCCTGACAGCCGCAGGTTTGTAAAAACAACTCGCAGGCCCGATATATGATATTTTCTTTCCCCTGCGGTGCCCAGCAGGGCCCTGTGCTGATTACTTCGATGCCGGATTTTTGGCCATTCTGGATAAACACTTCATCGCAGTAGTCGATTTTAGCCATTACGGTCTCTATCTCGTGAAAGCCGTCAGGCCGTTTGCCCGCAATCAGCAGAGACAAATTAATCTTGGCCGGCGCACGCACCAGCAAGCCGTCGCCAACAGTCTCAAATTGTTCTTTGTCAGCCATAGTCATTTAAAAACGCCACAGATTCCTAAGGCATAAATTCCTCTAATTAACTTAACCTGACTTTTTTCCGGTCATGGTTTCTATTTCAACCTTTATAACCATCGTTTTTTCGACAGGCCCCTGCGGATATTCAAAAGGCCCGTCCGAGTAATGCTGCATGATAATATCGAGCGCCTTACGCTTCGATTCGTCATCTTCTATCAGCTCAGCCTTGCCGAACCCGATAACGCTTTTATATTTCATTGCCCAGTCACAGGGTTTGTCGGCCTTTCCGATTTCGCAGTCGATATCGACCTCAAAGCAGACGTTATTGTTCTTTCTGATTATATCGAGCTTTTTGCCTTCGCTGGCACAATGGAAATACAAAATATTGGCTTTATAGCCGAAACAAAGCGGCACCACATAAGGCTGATTATTCTCACACAAACCCAACCTGCACACCGAAGCCCTGCCGAGGACATCTTCGATTTCAGCGATGCCAGTTATTTCCTTTTCTTTTTTCCGCATCATTTGTCTTTCTAAGTTCAGTGATTGTTTCTTGCAACTTTCTTATTCACTGCGTGTCCTTGTTTTAATTCACACCCATTTCTCAATCTTTGGTGCATTGTAGGATTCAAACTGTTCCAGTAATTCCTTGGGATCGTCCGAGACCAACAGCATTTGGCGATGCTCCCGCGTCATAAATCCTTTCGCAACTGCATTGTCCAGGAACGATAGCAGCTGGTCAAAGTATCCTTCCACATTTATCAGGCCACATGGTTTTTTGTGGAAACCAAGTTGCGCCCAAGTCAGGAGTTCAGTTATTTCCTCAAGTGTCCCAAATCCACCCGGAAGAGCAATGAAGCCATCTGAAAGGTCAAACATCATGGTTTTGCGCTCATGCATTGAATCAACGACATGCAGTTCCGTGAGTCCATGATGAGAAACCTTGTGTGCAAATGACTTTGGAATTATTCCGATCACAACGCGACCAGCCTTCAGAACGGTGTCTGCAACTTGTCCCATCAATCCTATATCAGCACCGCCATAGACGAGTTCAAGGTTATGGTCAATCAATGCTTGCCCTAACCGTTTTGCCATTGCCATGTAGTATGGCTCAAGGCCAGGACTTGATCCGCAGTTTACGCATATTCGTTTCATTCAGTCATCTCCATGAAAAAGGGTTATTGTAAATATTCATCCCATTTTCCTGTCAGAGTTCATATTTTAGCCTTGGGCCGATTTCCTTGAAGCCTTCCCGAAGATAGAACGATTTCGTTCGTGACCATTCCGGATAAGCCGGCGCACCGACTTCCAGCCGCCCCCATCCTTTGCTGTGTGCGTACTCAACTGCCCTTTGCAAAAGCCCTTTTCCCAGATTCCGGGAACGCATAGTGGGTACAATATACAGTTCCTGTATAATTCCTATTTTACCGCCGGCATAGAGAGATTCGCTTTCGGCAATTGTAATTAAGCCGACTGCCTCATCTTTATTATTTACAGAATGAAAAACAACGTAATCTCCCAGCTCTATCATTTCTCTGCACAAGCTCTCAGCTTTATCTATGTCCCATTCTATCAGCGAGCCATTTAACTCATCAAGCAGGGCCTTTACCAGTTTCACAGTGACTTTTACATCAGCTTCAGTTGCTCTTTGGATAACCATCATACAACCTTTCAAGAATTCTTCACACCAGCTTTAACTCTATTACAAATACTCGCGAAAGATAAATAAATCTCACATTTTCTTTCTTCTTTGTTCCAGAAAAATCTCAAAGCCGCATGATTCCCAGAAAGCTTTAGCTTCTCCGTTCTTAACTGTATTGAATAATGTCACTTCTTCAACTTCTTGGCCTGAAAACCATTCCGTTATTTTCTCACACAATTTTTTACCGATTCCCTTACGCCGATACGATGGCAAAACAGTTATAGTATTTATAAGCCCTATTTTTTTGTTCCCTTGTAGAGGCCCATTATTTGTTATGCTTCCGGTAACTACCCCAACAATCTCTTCTCCTTTTTTTGCAATAAAAATCGCTTTGTCCTCCTCTGACAAAAATGCCAAAGCAACCTTCTTATAAACTTCTCGATAATTATCTACCCATGAAAGTTCTGTATGTAAGGCTACAAGCTCATCAGTTAGCGGCCCTAATTTCTCTACTTCTAATTCAGTTGGAATCTCAATCTTTACCATTTGAATATTTACTCCAGCTTTAACTCCATAAATACCGCGGTTTCTATAGGAACGTGCTTATAGGGTTCGATTTTCTTAAACCCTATAGATTTATACAATGCTTTCGGAGGCTCCAAGGCGGTACACAGCCGCATATGAGTATAGCCGATTTTTACAGCTTGTTCTATAACGGCCTTGCAAAGTGCTTTTCCGATACCTGATCCTTGATACCCCAGGCGGACAAACAGTCGTCTCATCTCACATATGCCGCCACTTAATCGTTGCAGCCCGACGCAACCAGCAACGTGGCCTTGATATTCAGCAAGCAAAAGGCAACCTTCTGGCGCCGCATATCGGCCAGAGATATTGGCAACTTCGTCATCGAAGTTCTGGAAAGACAAATCAAACGGCAGAAACTCTTCGTACTCGACAAAAAGCGTTTTGACAGTCTCAATATCTTCGCTTGTCTCAGCAGGAAAAATTTTCAGCATAATTCGTTTCAAGTTTGTTTTTCTTCTTTGAATTTTTCTGCGCCGATATCTTTGATTCTGTCCAAGTTGCCGATACGGTCGGTGCGGAAGACAAGGCCGAAAATCCTGGAAATAAAATTGTTCAGCTTTTTGCAATCTTTGAGGTCCTCAAAATCAACACACCCGGCGCAGGTGGTGCAATTTTTTTCCTGTACGCAAGGCTTTACTTTGCAGCCGAAATTCATGGGCTTATCGCTGTGACAGCCGCCGCATTTGCTTTTCCGATACGCTCCGCACTCGGTGCAAACCAACCCGCAGCAAGCCAAAACAAATTCTTTTGATTCTTCACTCATTCTACTATCTCCCATGACACATTTCGTTCTGTTGCGAAACCGGTCAATAATGTTCGTTGACAGTATAGCCGATAGTGATTATTGTTGGTACAAAAATTAGGACTGGTGACAGGATGAATGATATTAGCGAACAATCACAGCAAAAAGAAGCCGTTGCCTGGTGGCATCTGCACAGGCGGCTGTACAATTGGGTTATCCACTTCGCCAATACTAAACACGGCGAAAGGGTACTGTTTGCCTTGAGCTTCGCCGAGTCGAGCTTCTTTCCAATCCCGCCCGATGTCTTGCTTGCCCCGCTAACGCTCGGTGCACCGAAAAAATGGTTTCGATTCGCCCTGTCCTGTTCAATCGCTTCGGTACTTGGTGGAATCCTCGGCTATTGTATCGGAATGTTTCTCTGGGCGGTCATAGGGCCATGGGCTTTTGCTAATCTTGGGATGATTAATCTGACAGAGGAGAACTTTGCGAAATTTACCGGCTGGTATGACAAATATGGCTTTGGGGTAGTTTTTACCTGCGGCTTTACTCCACTGCCGTATAAGGTCTGCACGATATCGGCTGGTGTAGCTAAGATCAGCTTTTTAGGTTTTCTGATTGCATCAACGATAAGTCGCTCTGCGAGGTTCTTTATCGTAGCCGGCCTGTTCGGCTGGAAGGGCGAGACAATCAGGCCGATAATTGAAAAATACTTTAATTGGTTTTCTCTGGCCTTCGTAGCAATGTTGATTGGCGGTTTTCTCGTGATAAAATGGTTGCACTAATTTCTTTACAAGTCCTAAATACTGCCAACGGGATACTAACGACTATAAATGAATGAAGAACAGAAAAAGATTTTACTAAAAACCGCGCACGATACGGTCGCCGCTGTTATCAAGGGCGGCCAAATCCCGGAACCCAAATCCGACGACCCCGAACTGAATTCCAATTGCGGCTGTTTCGTGACATTGAAAAATCACGGGCGCTTGCGAGGCTGTATCGGCCGGTTTATTTCTGATGAGTCGTTGATTGAGTTGATAGCACAGATGGCAAGGGCATCGGCTACCAGCGACTCTCGATTTTTTTCAGACCCAATAACAGCCAAAGAACTCCAACAGCTTGATATTGAGATTTCAGTACTGTCGCCGCTTAAACGGACTGATGACCCTTTGAGTCTGCGGCTTGGCACAGACGGCATCTATATTAAAAAGGGCGGTGCTTCCGGTTGTTTTCTGCCGCAGGTAGCCACCGAGACCGGATGGAGCAAGGAGGAATTTCTTTCACACTGCTGTTCGCACAAGGCAGGGCTTAGTGCCGAGGCGTGGAAAGAACCAGAAACCGAAGTCTATCTGTTTGACGCTGAAGTTTTCGGCGCCGAATTCAAAGACCTCCGGGATAGCTGAAAAGGCTGCTTCTTTTACGTGCATTTCCTAATCGATTCGCTGATGCTGCACATGTTACCAGTCCCTATGTAATAATCAGGCTCTACCCCGATTGACTATGTCCGCATTATTGTTCAAAATAGAAGCAGGTGAGAGTTTACTAAATAGTTGGGTTATAACTTAACAATATTACTAATGGGTTAGTAAGAAAGGGGGCAAGTAAAATGTCAAAAAAATTACTAATCTTGTTGTTGACGGCAGGTGTGATGTTTCTGCAGGCCTGCAGTTGCTCTACATGGGTCGAATTATGGGGCGGTGATGTTGGCCAAGAGTGCTTAACTCATTGGGAATGGAGGCCGAAAGAGGCACCGGTAGTGGCAAAGGAAGAACCTATCGAAGTGGAGGTGATGGTTCCGTGTGACGCGCCAAGATTGGTCGAAACCAGCCGGGGCTATACCGCAGAAGGACGCGCAGGCAGGGAAATAAGCCTGGTGAAGCTGGCGCCTAAAGAAATAGCGGTCAATGAGCCGTTCGACTATCGATTGAAAATAACCAATATGACCGACCAGGAACTGCTCAATGTCGTAGTGACTGACGTTATGCCGGAGCACATGAAAATCATTAGCTCCGACCCTGAAATGGAGGTAGTCGCCGGTCAGGTGAGCTGGGCACTGGGTGCGTTTGCTCCTAACGCTTCCAAAACGATTTCAGTGAACGCAATGGCATTGCAGACAGGGATGATTTCGACTTGTGCGGAAGTGACATACGATACCCCGACGTGCGCCCAGGTAATGGTTGTCGAGCCTAAACTGCGTCTGGCAAAACAGGCACCAGAAAAGTCTTTGAAGTGCAACAGGATACCGATTCACTACACAGTTACGAATGTCGGAACCGGTCATGCCTGCAATATCACTATAAGTGATAAGTTTTCAGAAGGGATGGTTACTTCGGAGGGCATAGGAGAAGTCTCTTTTGAGATTGATTCTCTTGGCCCAGGTGAAACGAAGGAATTTGACGTGATGGCTGACGCTACCAAAACGGGCGTGTTCGCAAGCAAAGCACTGTTGACCTCGCGGGTAGGCGGTTCCGCAGAATCGGAGCTTATTTCAACAAATGTTGCCCAGCCTGTTTTGGAAATCAACGAAAGCTGTCCCGCTAATCAGTACATTGGGCGAACAGTGGCTTATGATATAACGGTTACCAATAGAAGTGACGAAATCGCCAAGGCCACTATAGTAGAAGCATCGGTTCCCGAAACAGCCCAATTCCAAAGTGCTACTGACGACGGCATGTTCACTCATTCTTCGCCCGGCAAAGTTACCTGGAACATTGGTTCATTGATGCCGAATAGTTCGAAGATGGTCAGTATGAATCTCAGCATTGAAAGACCCGGTACAATAATCACCGAGGCCAAGGCCAAAGCTTTCTGTGCTGACAGCGTATCGACCTCATGTCAGACATCGGTCTCCGGTATTCCGGGCATACTGCTGGAAGTTGTCGATACCCTGGACCCGATAGAAGTCGGTGATAGCGAAACGTACCTTATCACGGTAACGAATCAGGGTTCTGCAGATGATACGAACATCAAAATTACGTGCAAGCTGGAAAAAACTATGATGTATGTATCTTCAAGCGGGCCGACAGAGGCATCGGCAGTAGGCATGACCATTACTTTTGCTCCGCTGGCATCTTTGGCACCAAAAGCCCAGGCCAAGTGGCGCTTAAACGTCAAAGCTGTTAGTATTGGGGACGTACGGCTGAAAGTGAGTATGATTAGCGACCAGTTGACTCGGCCGGTAGAAGAAACCGAAGCCACAAGGTTCTACGAATAGAAGAAGGTTGTTGTATACGAAAAGACTATCACCATAGAAGTAGTCTATCTGGTTTTTTTAGTCAACGGCTTGAGTGGGCAAAGGGAATTTGAGCATAGCGATACGCCTAAGCAGGATACAGACTAATTCAATAGAAATCGCTGCTGGAAAAGGACTTAGCGACGCATAGACCGCGTTTTTTCAGGGGCAGGAAGTGCACTAAGCATCGACATTTTACCTTTCATGTCACCACTCGATAGAAGTTTCAATTCAATGAGGGTGGTGACCGTTTATCAGCAGATATTCTTGTATTGGCAATCTGTATTTGGTACACTGCTTTTTTTACATATTTACAAAAGCGGCAGTGGATAAAATATGAAGAAGGCATGGAAGTTCGGGGTCTTTTTGGGGGTATTGTTGTTATGCGATATTAGTTTTGCTGACAACTTGATAGGAAAAAGTGTCCCGGGTATAACAATTCGACAGTGGGTGACTAAGAACCCGCCGGACATAAAGAATCTGGCTGGGCGAGTATATGTCCTTGAGTTCTGGGCCACATGGTGCAGCCCGTGTGTGAAAAATATCCCGCATCTGATTAAGCTCAACAACAGATACAAACGCAAAGGCCTGGAGGTCGTTGCGCTTTCTCAGGACAAGTCCGCCGGGAAACTGGCCCGCTTCGTGCGGGACAAGAGCATCAACTATCACGTCGCAATTGATAACGGCACGGTCGACCGATTTAAGGTCACCGGCTATCCGACCGTTTTTGTGGTCAATCATCTCGGTAAGGTGGTTTGGCAGGGATACCCGTGGGATGTGGGCTTCGAGCGAGCTATTGCCGCCGCGGTAGCCAAAGGACCACGGGGACTGTTGGCCGGCCTTGACTTAGGGTTTTTCAGTAATCTGGACGAATCTCTGTCGGGAGGCAGAGATTTCGCCAAGGCATATCGCAAGATTCAATCCTGTGCACGGAATGGAAAAAAACCACGAAGTTCGGCGCAGGCAAAGCATATAATTCAGACTGTTAACAAAAGAATCGGCGAGAAACTCACCGAAGCCGAACACCTGAGAACCACAGAACCACTCAAAGCCCACAGTCTCTACACAGAGATAGTGGCCCAATACGGCGGCATTGAGATAGTTAAGCCGGCCAAGGCAGCTTTAATTAAGTTAGAAAATTCCGAGCAGTTTAAGAAAGAAACACTCGTAGCAAAACAGGTCTCAGAGGCTTTTTAACCGGCCCGCACCATCACCACAGCTATCGTCTTGACCATCATATCTTAACACAGCCTCTGAGTTTCGGTCGCGGTTATCCTTGACATCACAGCGGTTTTATGCTGTAGTACCCGTATCTTTTAATTTTTCCGGTGCTATAAATGTATAAGAAGATTTTTTTCATTTTGGCGACCGCGGCCTTCTGTCTGACAGGCTGTCTTGAAAGCGATTCTTACACGTCGGTAAGGCAGTCCAACAGAATCGATACAGTTGACGGTATGATTGAGTATCTACAGGGCCGGGGTCTGCCGCCGCTCAAGTCCATAACGGAATGGAAAAATAAATATGGGCCGGGTCTGAAACTGACTACCAAACACTACCAGATTTATACCACACTGCTGGAGCCCCTGATGCTTTCGCAGGTTCCAGGTTTTATGGAGTCCGCCTATCGAGGCTATCAAGGCCAACTGCCCGAGACGATTGAAACAAAAAGCAAATTCACGATTTATCTTTTTGCCCAGCGTCAGCAATGGGAGGACTTTACGGAATTTTTTACAGGGCCGCAAGCACCTCTCTACCACAAAATAAAGTCCGGAGCATATTACCTAAACGGCGCGTGTGTGGCATATAATATAGGCCGAGAAAAGACTTTTGCGGTGCTCGGACACGAAGGCTGGCATCAGTTTAACAGCAGGCATTTCAAGTTCCGGCTGCCAAGTTGGCTCGACGAAGGGATCGCGATGCTTTTCGAGGTAAGCAGATATGAAAAGGGACTGTTTTACTTTGAGCCGGGCAAAAACCTGTATCGATTGGGAGCGTTGAAACAGACGCTGGCCAAAAACAGGATTATACCGCTGCGAAGATTGATAACCCTCAATCCGGGAGAAGTCCTTGCTACGAACCAGGTCGAGCCGGTAACAGCTTTTTATGCCCAGTCGTATGCACTGGTGCGATTTTTGCGCGAGAGTGAATACGGCAAGCGGCTGAGTAATTACCATCGACTGTTGCTGGACAGCCTGAATGGCAGATGGCCGCTAAACAGCACAGTCAGAAGAATCGCAGCCGATAGAAATATCCCTCTTACCGTTCGGTGGAACAGAATCGTGGGGCCGCAGTTGTTTAAGCACTATGTCACAGATGAATTTGAGCAGATTCAAGAAGAATATGTGATCTTTTGCAGAAAGATAGTTTATCGCGTACGGCTCAAATAAATGATTAGTGATTGCTTTGTTTAATTGTCAACCATCCATCATTCTTGCGTCAGCCTCGGCTCGGCGAAAACAATTACTGGCCGAAGCAGGGTACAATTTTACCGTTATTCCGTCAGAAATTGACGAATCCGATTTTTCTACCGAGGGTATCAGCAGTTGTGCCTATGCCGAGCAACTGGCACTTGCGAAGGCAAAAGACGTAGCAGTCAGATTTGCCGACAAGCTGGTCATCGGTGCCGACACAATCGTGGATTTCGATGGGCGGATTATCGGAAAGCCGGCCGATGCCGAAGATGCCCGCCGGATTACAACCTCGCTCTTTAGCGCAGCTCATAAAGTAATTACAGGCATGGCAATTGTCAGGCTAAGCGATGGCCTCGAAATCATTGCCAGCGACACCACGATAGTACATCCAAAAAAACTCAGCCCGGAACAAATCGAAGACCACATCAACAGTAACTCCTGGCGCGGCAAGGCCGGGGCATACGCCATTCAGGAAACAGGCGATAAGTTCATAGAAAAAATAGAAGGCAGCTTCACCAATGTAATGGGCCTGCCGACTGAACTCCTGCAGGAAATGCTGAAAAAAATCGGTTAAAAAAACAGCCGCCAGACCATTCCTTTGCCTGTTTACAAACAAAGCCGAAGATGGTATATATGAAGAACAATATTCTATATTACAGGAGAAATATCTTATGACTCGCAAATTCAGGTTCGGTGCGATACTGTTGGCAGCTTCGGTAATCATCGCCGCCGTTTTCATTGCAGGCTGTGATGAACAGCAGGAAAGCGGCTCAAAGAAACAAGGGCAGCAAACCGCCCGAAAGGAGGAAAAGAAAATAGATACTCAACCTAAAAAAGTGAAACTGGCAACAAGTATGGGCGATATTGTTATCGAGCTTAACGAAAAAGCCGCACCAGGTACGGTCAAGAATTTTCTTCGATACACCGAGGAAGGTTTTTACGATGGCACTATTTTTCACAGGGTCATCAACGGTTTTATGATACAGTGCGGCGGATTCACCTCTGATATGGCCCAGAAGAAAACCCACGAGCCAATTGAAAATGAAGCTGCTAACGGCCTGAAAAACAACAGAGGAACCCTCGCAATGGCCCGCACCGCCAACCCCGACAGCGCCACCGCGCAGTTCTTCATCAATCATAAGAACAACGATTCTTTGAATTACATCCAGGACCGCAGCCCCGGCTACGCCGTCTTCGGCAAAGTGGTCGAGGGTATGGACATTGTTGATAAAATCGCCGCCGTAAAAACAACACGCAAAAGCAGTTATTCCGATGTCCCCGCCACGCCGGTAGTAATAAAATCAGCCACAGTCCTTGCGGACAAATAACGCCGGATGACAACCGCCCAACAGAGAGCAACTGTTGACCGAGCATCCAGGCCAAAAAGACTTGATACTGAAACTCACTTAACTCAGACTGACCGAAAAACTTTGAGTATTTGTTTTAACCTTCTGTTAACGAAGAAGCTATAATGAAAGCAAAAATTTGTCCTGAGCAGGTATGTACTGAGCTTGTCGAAGTAGCCGAAGGATAACATAAAACCAGTATCAGCCGCAGAGCCTGCCCTGAGCGAAGTCGAACGGGCTGAATCCGCAGTTTTGATTTTTTACTTTTGATTTTTTACATTTCAAACTGGCCACCGGTCAGTTTGATTTGTTTTATATTATTTCCAGCCGACGCAGAATCGTCTTTGTCCAGCGAGCGCTTCGAATCTGCGAAAAAATCAGCAGCAGCAAAACCAACAGCCAGTAGCCGCTAAAACGCAGATACATCCACGCTTCGCTGAATATGTCATCCTTAGCGGCCCCCACACAACCGTTTAGCAATTCCTGCGGAGTGTACATCGCCCCAGCCACAACACCGCCGAAAAACCGCTGCCAAGGAAGCAGCAATACCACAAACATAAGCGACAGGAAAAATGCCCTTGCGATATGATTTATCCCGCCGAGCCTGCCAAGAAGCGAGACCTTCAGACTAAACAGCATCGTCAGGCAGTAGAGAATAGCCGCCGGGATAAGCACAAAATTAAAAAAGCGAATCAGCCACCGCAGATGCTCGACCGTTATACCGAAGTCAAACCTGCCTTTTTTCTCCTCCGCCGGCTCCGAAACCGCCTCGGCA